>ULXY01045774.1_pt1 | contig 11463 bp, 7 predicted proteins | sample 1961741 | NCBI WGS metagenome assembly ULXY01 (sample SAMEA4835851, study PRJEB28245) | human gut metagenome | biome: gut microbiome; material: fecal sample | place: Denmark | collected 2008
TAAGGATTACAACGATATCATCAGTTCTCCAGTGCAGACCCTGCAGAAGAACAACCCAATCTCTGTAAAAACAGATGCAGATGGCACCAAGCACTATGCATGGATTGACGATCCATCTAAGTTCAGCCGCAGCAACACCACCTATGTAGGTGACTTGAAGTACAAGGATATCAACGGCGATGGCATCATCGACGAGAATGATAAGACCAACATCGGTTCTCCACTCCCTAAGTGGACCTTCGGATGGAACAACACCTTCCGCTACAAGAACTTCGACCTGAATATCTTCATCAACGGTTCTGTAGGCGCCAAGGTAGCCAACTATCTGAACATGAAGATGACTCACATGAACTCTCCATGGAGCAACCAGTTGAAGGATGTAAACAAGCGAGTTCACCTCGTAGCCAAGGATGGTAACCAGACTGGTAACTGGTATGACAACATCTCTAATCTGACCGTTGACAATCCAAACTCGATGTACCCACGTGCATCCATCAACGACCCTAACGATAACGACGCATTCAGCGACCGTTATATCGAGGATGGTTCATACCTCCGCTTGAAGAGCATGGCTCTGGGATACACATTCGACCAGAAGCTTATCCAGAAGATTGGTCTGACCAATCTCCGACTGACTCTCACAGCGTCTAACCTCTTTACCATCACCGGTTACAGCGGTTACGACCCAGAGGTAGGTCTCTCTACTCAGAGTGCGAATGTATATGGTCTGGACTTCGGTCGCTACCCTTCTCCAACCACCGTTACATTTGGTTTGAACTTATCATTCTAATATCCAAAACGAACAGTTATGAAATTTAAGAACATTAAATATACAGCATTTGTAATGCTCCTCGGTATGGGAATGACCTCTTGCAGTGACTTCCTTGACAAGCCAGTGGAGGACAATTACAACACAGAGAACTTTTACAACGGTGATGCAGCCTGCATCTCTGGCGTAAACTATCTCTCCAACTCACCTTGGTATGATTTCCAGCGTGGTTTCATCAAGATTGGTGAGGTTATGTCGGGTAATATGTATTGGGGTTCAAGCCCTTACATGAACTTCAGTACCAATGGTACCGATGAGGACCTGGTAAACATGTCTTACTCTCTCTGGGCAGAGATTGGTCACTGCAGCACTGTTTACGAGTCATTGCAGAAGGCAATCAACACCACAGAGAAGGTGAAGAACCAGTGTATGGGCGAATGTCTTGCCTGGAAGGCGATGGCATACTTCTATCTGGTACGTACCTTCGGTGATGTGCCTATCATCCACAGCAACTCAGAGACGCTTGGCAAGGGTGACTACAACCAGTTGAGCAAGGTAGAAAAGGCTGATGTATATGAGTATATCATCATGACCCTGGAAAAGGCGATGGAGCTTCTTCCTAAGGAAAAGAGCACTTCGGGTCGCATCGACTACTACTGTGCAGAAGGTCTGCTCAGTAAGGTTTATCTGACCAAGGCTGGTGTTTCAGGCTCCTTGAATCAGGACGATTTGAAGAAGGCAGCCGAATATGCCAAGGATGTCATCGAAAACTCAGGCAGAGGACTGATGGAGCACTACGAGGATATCTTCCGTGGCTCTAACCAGTTCTGCGACGAAATTCTGATTGCATGGCGCTGGACAGTAGGTACTCAGTGGACTTCTCAGAACACCCTCCAGAGCGACTTGGCTCCAGAAGGTTTCGATGAGAGTGGTGACTGCTGGGGCGGTTGGCGCGGTCCATCGGTTGATTTGATGGAAGCCTTCGGTGTATCTCCTAAGGATGATCCAGCAAGCCGTGTAGATCCAGACCACCGTCGTAAGGCAACCATCATGATGCCAGGCGATGTATATTCTTACTTCTGGAGAGACCACGATCTTCCTGCCAATGCACAGAAGGACGGTCTGAAGAAGGGATTCTCTTACCTGGATTTCTGGTATAACAAGGGTTACAATGCAGCTGCAACTGGTCAGTGCCAGGGTCCTTGCGGTGGTAGCAACGTGAAGAACCTCTATGGTGACAACTATGACCACAAGGAAGAATTGGGCATCACTCCAACCCGTATGTCTAATGCTCTCCCTACTCCACTCCTCCGTCTTTCAGACATCTATCTGATTTATGCAGAGGCACAGGTACAGATGGGTAACAATACCGATGCACTTGCCCTGGATTGCTTCAACAAGGTTCGTGGCCGTGCATACGAGTGGCAGGGATTCGTAAGAAAGACCTCTCTTACATTCGATGACATCTGGAAGGAGCGCCGCCTGGAGTTTGCAGGTGAGGGTGACCGCTGGTATGATTTCGTACGCCGTGCATACTATGATGTAGACAGCTGCATCAAGGAATTGAAGGCACAGCACCGCAATGAGATGTGGAACTGTGATGCAGTTTACAAGGCATACTACAACAGTGGTACATGGGACAACTCAGAAATGCAGTATGATGAGAATACCCCAGCACCTAATGTAACAGCCAGCAGCTTTACTTTACCATTCCCTACAGAGGACGTAGCCCTGAACCCTAACCTGGGTAGCAATGCTACTCCAATCCATGTAGATGTACGTAACACATATAGTTATTAATCAATTAAGAGAATTTCATTATGAATATCAAGAATATAAATGGGGCTTTATTCGCCATGGCACTTGTTGCAGCCAGCGCAGGATTCACTTCTTGCGAGGACGAGCCAGACAAGTATGAAGTTGCAGGCGGAACTCCTACCATCGATTATGTTCGCCCTGTGGATGCTGCCAGCAAGGACTCACTGCTTACTGGTGCATCCCTCAACAATACCATCTGTATTGTGGGTAGAAACCTGAGAAGTGTGACCAAGATCAACTTCAACGACCAGTCAGCAGTCCTGAACACCAGTTACATGACGGACAACACCATCATCGTAACCGTGCCAAAGGCTATCCCTAACGAGGTAAGTGATAAGATCTACTTCATCACCAGCAAGCAGGACACCGTGGCATACGATTTCAAGACCATCGTGCCAGCTCCAACCATCCACAGCATGAGCAACGAGTGGGCAGCTCCAGGCGAGGAAGTAACTATCAAGGGAGACTACTTCCTGGATTACGACAACAGTCATCTGACTATCAAGGTGGGTGATAACTACACCATTCCTTACGAGGACCTGAAGATCACCCAGAACAGCATCCGCTTCAACATGCCAGAGGATATGCCTAAGCACGAGCCTATTACCATCACAACCATCAACGGTACTACCAAGGCTGGCTTCCGCTATATGGACAACCGCGGTATGCTCTTCGACTTCGATACTCCTTGGAAGGAAGGTGGAGAAGTGTTGGGCAACAATGGTTGGCACAATCGTACCATTACATCTGATGGCACATCACTTTCTGGCAACTACATGGTACTCGGTGAGACAGCCATGGGCGCAGACGGAGGCTGGAACGACGGTAACTTCTCGTTCGAGTACTGGCCAGGAAGCTGGCAGGACCCAGAGACCTACTCCAGCCGTCCACGTATGCAGGATCTTGCAGACTTCAGCGATTGGAAGAACATGAGCCTGAAGTTTGAGATGTGCATCCCTAAGGACAACGGTTGGTCGGCTGCACCTATGCAGATTTACTTTGGTAGCGTAAGCCAGGTTTCCAATGGTGGTGCAGGTGTACAGGATATCTATGGCAACGTATTGGCAGGAGCCAACAACACCTTCTTCCACGAGCAGGGTAAGTTGGCACGTGCCCTCTACATGCCATGGCAGAATACAGACGACAAGACATATAACACCGAAGGTAAGTGGGTAACCGTAACCATTCCATTGGCAGACTTCGTCTATGACTACGATGGCAACAAGGGATTGAGCTATACAGGTGTGAACGACTTCAGTGCCTTCAACATCTTTGTTATCAAGGGTGCATACAATGATGCCAGCGTATTGCCTACCGGTGTAGACTGTAACCCAATCATCAAGATTGACAACATCCGTGTGGTTCCAAACAAATAAACTTATAATCTGAATTGATATGAAAAAGATAAGCAAAATATTCGCTATGTTGGTGGTAGCCCTCGTAGGGCTATCGCTGACAGCGTGCAGCGACGGAGATGACCTCTCTACCGACCAGTATGGTAACGAGATTTCTCTCCAGTCATTCGGTCCATGCCCAGTGCTCCGTGGCGGTACCTTATATCTCTATGGTACCAATCTGGACCAGATTGAGTCTGTCAACCTTCCAGGTGCAGATCCTATCACCGCATACGAGATTCTCCAGAGCGGTTACAACAGCAAGATTTCCATCCAGGTTCCTGCCGAGAAATGCGAGCCGGGTCAGATTGTACTGAAGACCAAGAAGGGCGGCGAGATTACATCCGTATCTCCTATCACCTATCGTGAGGACATCGAAATCACCAAGTTCTTCGTAGGTAGCGAAGGTACTATGGTAGGTAATGTAGGCGATGTAGTAACCATCAAGGGTGATTACCTCAACCTGATGCACGGCGTTATCTTCGCAGGTAGCGATACCATCAAGGAGGCAGAGTTCGTAGGTCACGACCGCTATACCATCCAGGTGAAGATTCCGGCTGAGGCTCGTACAGGTGTCATCACATTGACAGATACCATCAAGGATGGTACCTCTCTGGAGACCAAGGAAGAGTTGACCATCAATACTCCTGAGGCGACTCCTATCAAGGACCGCAACATCAAGGCAGGCGAAATTCTCAGCATCAAGGGTACTTCATTCGACCAGATTGTCAGCGTGAAGTTTGAGGGCGCTACTGTAAATGCAGCCGACTTTAAGTCACAGAGTGCAGCAGAGATTACTGTTGCTGTTCCAGCCAAGGCTACAGACGGTACCTTCTATGTAGTAACCAAGAGCGGTATCGAGGTTCCTGTAGGCAACATCATCACCGTGGTTCCTACCCAGCTCGTTGCAACACCTAACCCAGTGAAGAATGGTGCCGAACTCACCATCACCGGTAAGGATATGGATCTGATTACAGGCATTGCATTCCCTAATGCAGCAGCATCTCAGCTCAACAAGGTAGAGACAACCAAGGTAACTGCCACTGTTCCTAAGGATGCACAGGAAGGCGATATCACATTGAGTCTCGCCAACGGCAAGACAGTTACAGTAGCCTATACTTTGGTGAAGCCAACCGTAGCTTCTTGCACACCAGCAGCTATCACAGCTGGCGATAAGACCATCATCAAGGGTACAAATCTCGACCTCGTAGCAAGCATCACCTTCCCTGGCGATGTAGAGCAGACCGTTGAGAAATTTGCAGCTCAGAATGCCAATGCCATCGCAGTAACAGTTCCTGCAGCATGCGCCGGTACAGGCTTCAAGCTCAACCTGAAGAATGGTACAACCATAGAGGTGAAGGATGCATTGAGCATCAAGGCAGCTACCGATCCAGCTATCGCTTCTATCACTCCTGGAGAAGCTACAGCAGGTTCAACCATCACCATCACTGGCAAGAACTTCCAGAACATCCAGAACCTCTATATCGGTTCTTACAAGGTAAACCGCTATACCTCTCGTACCAATACTGAGATTGTATGCCAGGTTCCTGCCAATGCAGAAGTTGGTACCTACAAGATCGTGATGGAAGACCCAGACGGCAACAAGATTGAAGGTCCAGAGTTCAAGGTGGTTCCTGCAGAAAAGGATATCGCTACTATCACAACCAACATGGACAACAGCGCCATCAAGTATCCATACAACTTCACTTGGGATGACACCGGTCGTTTCCGTATCATGAAGGCAGACCTCATCAAGTTGGGTGTCAAGGTAGGTTCCAAGATGCTCTTCTATAAAGAAGCAGGAGCTACCGGTCAAGTTCAGATCAACAACGCCAACTGGGGCGGTATTGATACTGTAGCCGACTGGAATGGTGATCAGAGCTGCATTGTAAAGGTATTCGATGCAGCCATGATGGAAGCTGTGAACAGCATCTCTGACGGTTGGAGTGATACTGCATTCATCCTCCAGGGCGACCTGAAGAATGTAACCAAGATTGCTGTCCTTCCATAAGATAGAAATATTTAACATAAAAAACGCATTTATGTGAAATATAATTTGTAAATTTGTGGCGTAGTTAATTAACTGCGCCACATTTTTGATTTTAACCAAAACATTAACCCGATATGAAGAAAATAGCATTATCCTTACTGGTAGCTCTCAGCTGCATCTCAGCCAAAGCTGCCGATGGCAAGTCGCTGTTTGTTTCATTCAACGATGGAAGCAGGATAGAGTTTGCACTGAGCACTCTACCGGAAGTGACCTTCGGGAATGACAAGATGACCGTGACTTCAACTGCCACTACTGCCTGTTACGAACTGTGGAAGGTTTCTACCTTCACCTACGGTACCACTACGGGCATCCAGCAAATTGAAGCCAACAGTAAGTTTGCCTTCGAAGGTGACCGCCTCATCGTAGACGGCACCCGCAACCAGGTGAGTGCCTTTGCTCTCGACGGAAAGGCAGTAAATCTCTCTCCGGTCATCGCAGGCGACAAGACCATCATTTCTCTTGATGGTTTAACCCACGGCGTATACATCATCAAAATCAATAACAAATCCATCAAAGTAGCAAGACAATGAAAAAGATATTACTCTCACTTCTGGCAGTAATGATTTCATTCACTGCCTTGGCACAAACTGATGGTGACAAGATTACCATCAACAATTCGGAAGGAAAGCAAGCTGAATGGAATCTGACTGGCGAAAGCAATACCATCAGCAGCATGAAGCACAATGCCAACAACCAACTGGAAATTTATGTGAAAGGCTTGGAAGAATTCGGTGCTTTCGAAACCTACGACATCAACAAGATTAACAATGTTGTCTTCTCTATCTATCACGAAAGCGAAGTAGGCGATGTGAATCTCGCTGACCCTGCTGCTACAGAAAAAACCAAGCGTCTCTACAAATATCTGCAGCTGAATTATGGCAGCAAGACCATCTCTTCGGTCATCGCCAACGTCAACTGGAACACCCAGGAAGCAGACAAAATCTATAAGGCAACAGGCAAATATCCTGCCATGAACTGCTATGACTTCATCCATATCTATGTTCCTAAGCAGGGTTCCAACGGATGGATCAACTATAACGACATCACTCCTGTCACCAACTGGGCAGACCAGGGCGGACTGGTATCGCTGATGTGGCACTTCAACGTGCCTAAGACAGAAAGCACAGTTCCGGGAACAGATGGTAGCGGTGTGACCTGCACCCCATCCGAAACCACCTTCAAGGCTGCCAACGTATTGACGGCAGGCTCTTGGGAGAACAAATGGTTCTATCAGGAGATGGACAAGGTGGTGGAAGTTCTGCAGAAGTTGCAAGATGCAGGCGTTGTTGCCATTTGGCGTCCTTTCCATGAGGCTGCCGGCAATGCCTGTCTGAAATCAGGAGCCAGCTGGGGCAAGTCCTGGTTCTGGTGGGGATATGATGGTGCTGAAACCTACAAGAAGCTTTGGCAGACCATGTTCGACTACTTCCAGAGCAAGGGAATCCACAACCTGATTTGGGCTTGGACCACACAGAATTACAATGGCGATGTCAATACCTATGACAATGATGCCGAATGGTATCCCGGCGACAAGTATGTAGATATCATCGGCCGCGACCTCTATGGCTATGATGCTGCCAAGCAGGCACAGGAGTTCAAGGAGATTCAGGCACGCTATCCTGGCAAGCTCGTAGCCCTGGCAGAATGCGGAACTGATGACAAGAGCAACACAGCTACCGCCGGCATCGATGAGGCATGGAATGCCGGTGCAAAATGGAGCTTCTTCATGCCTTGGTATGGAAGCAGCATGCCATCCAACGACTGGTGGAAGGCAGCATTGAGCAGCAAGAACGTGATTACCCGTGACCAGGTAAACCTGAATGCCAACTACGTAGAGGAAAGTGCTGTGGATGCAGTAAAGAACATGGGCATCGGTACCAACTTCGGCAACTGTACAGATGTGGTTGCCATGTGGATGAACATGAACAGCAACTCGGTTACTGATTTCGAGAAAGCTTGGGGACAGGTTCCTACCACCAAACCGATGGTAGATTTCCTGAAGAAGAACGGTTTTAATTCTGTCCGCATCCCAGTTACCTGGTTCCAGCACATGAAGGAAGACGGAACCGTGGATGAAGCCTGGATGAACAGAATACAGGAAATCGTAGATTACGTCATTGATAACGGAATGTACTGCATCCTGAATGTTCACCATGATACAGGTGCTGACGATGAGGATGTGAAGCACTGGATCAAGGCTGATGAAGCCAACTACAAGGAGAACAAGGAGAAGTTTGAATATCTCTGGACCCAGATTGCCACCCGTTTCAAGAACTACGACCAGCACCTGGTGTTCGAAGGTTACAACGAGATGATTGATGCCGACAACACCTGGAATGCACCAAAGAGCGCAAGCAGCTATAAGGGTTTGAACGGATATGCCCAGAGTTTCGTGAATGCAGTACGTGCTACCGGTGGCAACAACGAGACCCGCAACCTCATCATCAATACCTATGCTGCAGCTAATGGTGACGACGTATTGAACAACCTCGCCATCCCTACCGACAAGGTGGATGGCCATATCGCAGTAGAAGTTCACACCTACTCACCATGGGACTGGTTTGCCAAAGGCAAGTGGGATGCTTCCTGCAGCAAGGAAATCGCTGATATGTTCACCCGTCTGAACAGAAAGTTCATCAGCAAGGGCATTCCTTGCATCATCGGTGAATACGGTACTCATGGAAGCAAGAGCGTCAGCAAGAACAGTTCTGCCAGCGAGATTCAGGCTGCTGCCGACCAGGCTGCCGACATCGTGAAGCAGGCAAAGGCATACGGCGTAGCCACCTTCTACTGGATGAGCATCTTCGACGGAACAGACAGAAGTGTGCCACAATGGACCTTGCCTACCGTGGTAGAAGCCATGAAGAAGGCTTATAACGAATAAAAGAAGATGAGAATCAAATATTTATTATTGATTTTTGCAGCACTCATGGCTCTCTCATCCTGCGGTGAAAAGAAAAAGAAATCGTATGATGAGATTGCCATGAGCGGTCTTACTACCCGCACAGAGAATCTGAAAACCAACCTCAAGGCTTTCGCCAACAAGGGAACCCTCATCGGACAGATGTACGGCACCCTAAGCGGAATGGGATGGAACAGATGGGAATGCGATAGCGACCGCTGCGACATGAAGGCACTCTGCGGTTACCGACCAGCAGCCAACGGTTATGAACTGGACGGCATCGAGAGCGGAAAGCAGCAGAATGCAAACGGAGTTCCATTCAAGGCAATCCGGGAAGATGTGCTCAATCAGTTCCGCAAGGGAGGCTTGCTCATCATGAACTGGACGATGCCGAACTACAACGGAGATGAAGACAAACTGGAAGAATACACACAGCAAGTGGCAAAATATCTTGATACCTTGCAAGATGGTTACGGCATCAAGGCTCCGGTGATTCTCAATCTCCTTCCGATAGACGGCAAAGCATGGTACTGTCAGTTGAGTGCGGAAGATTACAGTAAGCTTTATCAGAAGATACAGGACTGCTTATCAGATGAGGAAGTAACGAATGTGGTTTACGGTTATTCGGAGACCTACCAGCCAGGCAAGAAACTGATGGAACGTTATCCAGACCACAATATTGATGTCATCAACATCACTTATCTCCAGTCTAAGGATGCCATCAATCTCCCCCTCTATCAGAAGAGTATCAAGGACATCGTGGCTCAGGCTTTGCCTTTTGCACAAGAGCACAACAATGCGTTTGGTATGACAACGGGCATTGAATCCATCGGTGATTCCAGCCTCTTCGCTGATATACTCCTGCCGGAACTTAAACAGCATCATATCGCTTACCTGATTTTCGGCAGAAACGCAGGAGAACCTATCAATGAGCATTACTACACTCCTTATCCTGGAGTTTCCAATAGTAAGACCCATGGTTTCATGGAGTTGGTAAACGATGAAGTGAGTGTGTTCCTGGAAAAGCTGAACGGCTTGTATCTGGAACATTAAGACGTAAAGAAACTGAAAAAACAAACGCAGGCAAAGTGGATTTGCCTGCGTTTATTTTTGCCTCACGATGGGTCTGAAAATGCATCCCGACGCAGCAGTTACTACGTCGAGGACGTAGGTTTTCCTACATCGGGACGTAAGAAGCGCTACGTCGGGACGCAATTAAAAGGGCCAGATTGCCTCACGCAACCTAGCCCCTTGTACTTAAACCAATTATAAAACTAAGAGTAAATAAAAACACTCCCTATTACTGAACAAACTTCTTTCCATTCTTAATAACAACGCCCTTATAAGAAGCGTCAACCTGCTGACCAGCAAGATTATATATCTTTGTAGACTTAGCAGGAGTAAGGATCATAGCGTTGGAAATGCCGGTAGAAGGATCCTTAGCTGCCTGAATCAAATTGACTGCAGTAACAATAATAAAATGTCCATTTACAAACATACCGGTCTCCTTGAGTTTAGCAACATCCTCTGCATTCAAGACAATCTTATAAGATGTACTACCGCTAGCAACAGAAGCACAACCGTACTCATTCAAATCGCCCTTGTTAGAAGACAACGTTTCCTCTGTACCAGAGAAGATTGTTTTAAACTGCCACCAGGTTTCCTTTGTATTAGTATCGGTAGTATAAACAAACTCCAACTTGTCGCCAGCGGAAGCATCAGCAAATTTTTCAGCAGGAACATTGAAACCTTCTGCCCAATTACCGAAAACACATTCGCCACTCCAAATCTGAGTAGAAGCAGTTGCTACTGTACTTTCCAATTCAACCTTGGAAACTACAACACACATACCTTGTACGAAAAAGCTGGTAGCCCCCTTAAACTGCTCCAAAGCCTTATCGGTAATTTCAAACTTCGCCTCGCCTGGTTCCTTTAAACCTACAGCTGAAGTACCTTCCATGTCTACCCAACCGCCATCAGCGCCGCTATTAACTTTCAAGAATACCTGAGAGCCCCACTCCCACGCACTATTAATAGAAGCATCAACTTTAGAAACTGTAACTACGATGTTATCGCCAGCCTTGGCTGTAGCGAGGTTGGACAGTTCAACACCAATATTAGGCCAGGTTGCATCCATTATCTGTTCACCTTCCCACAATGTAGTTCTACTTTGTGCAAAAGAACAAACTGCAGCAAAAGCTGCTACCATAAGAGTAAAAAACTTTTTCATAAGCTTAAAAATTAAATAGGTTTATAATATTATTGTTAATTGTTATCTGATGCAAAGATAGGACATTTCCGCCAAAAAGCATGATACTATCATTGCAGATGCTGATACTTTTTTACCAATGTTTCATCAGGTAAGTTTTTAGTTGCTTTCCCCCTGCCAATCCGAGGCTCTGAGAGCCCCGGATATCATGGTTTAGGATAGATTTTGTGATAGGTTTCCATACCTATCTCAGCTCCATCCATTACACCTTTAAATATATAAGAGTCGGAGACTACCTCCTTGGCACGGTTGAAGAGCGTC
>ULXY01018662.1_pt1 | contig 11431 bp, 10 predicted proteins | sample 1961741 | NCBI WGS metagenome assembly ULXY01 (sample SAMEA4835851, study PRJEB28245) | human gut metagenome | biome: gut microbiome; material: fecal sample | place: Denmark | collected 2008
AAAAGAATAAGGCACGGATTACACGGATTACACGGAGGCTCGCGCCCTTGTTCTCTGATAAAAAATCCGTGTAATCCGTGCCTAAAAAAATCCCGTGCCTAAAAAAAATCCCGTGCCCCAAAAAATAATTCAGTGCCAAAAATATAAGAGTATGAAGCAAAGATTGTCTCTCTATGAATTAAACTCGATAGTCAGCGAAATCATTTCGATGTCCTTGCCCGACAGCTATTGGGTGGAAGCGGAACTCTCTGAGGCTCGCGAGGGCTATGGTGGGCACTGCTATCTGGAGCTCATCGAAAAGGACGAGCGCTCCAATACGCCGATAGCCAAGGCGCACGCCGCCTGCTGGCGAAACCGATGGATGCTCATCAAGCCGAACTTCGAACGGATCACCGGACAGCGCATTCATGCAGGCATGAAGGTGCTGCTCAAGGTTCATGCCCAGTTTCATGAGAACTACGGCTTCTCATGGATTGTAGACGATATCGACCCCAACTATACGATGGGAGATATGGCGCGCAAGCGGTTGGAAATCATCAATACGCTGAAGGCTGAGGGCGTTTTCGAACTCCAGAAGGAGCTGGTGCTCCCGATGTTCTGCCAGCGCATCGCCGTCATTTCGAGTGCCACGGCTGCCGGATATGGCGATTTCTGCAATCAGCTTGCCGATAACGACTATGGTTTGCAGTTCACCACCCGTCTCTTTCCTGCCACGATGCAGGGCGAAGGTGTGGAGCAGAGTGTCATCGCAGCCCTGGACAACATCAATGCCGAATGGGAGGAGTTCGATTGCGTGGTCATCATCCGAGGTGGAGGAGCCACCAGCGACCTTTCCGGTTTCGATACTCTGGCGCTTGCCGAGAATGTGGCGAATTTCCCGCTGCCTATCATCACGGGAATTGGACATGAGAGGGATGAGAGTGTGCTTGATATGATTTCCTTCCAGCGTGTGAAGACGCCTACGGCTGCCGCTGCCTTCCTCATCAATCATCTTACCGAGGTCTATGCCCGGGTGATGAATGCGCAGGAGGCTATCGTGCAGAACGTGAAGCACCGGCTGCAGGTGGAGAAGATGAGACTTGAAAGGTTGAGCAACACCATTCCGGTTCAGTTCTCGCTGGTAAAGACGCGGCAGGGGGCTTATCTCGACCGTCTGATGAGTCGTCTCAGTTCGAATGTCCAGTCGAAAGTTTCGAATGCCCAGCGCAAGTTGGAGATTCTCTCGCAGAACATCCAGCCGGTATTGGAAAGAAAAATGCTCAACGAGAGTCATCGTCTGCAGCTCCTCTCTCAGCGCATTCAGGCGCAGGACCCCGAGTTGTTGCTGAAACGTGGCTACAGCATCACGCTGAAAGATGGCAAGAGCATCCGTTCTGCCTCAGAACTGAAGAGTGGCGATATCATTGAAACGAGGTTCGCCGAGGGCAATGTGAAGTCGGAAGTGCAAAATATCCACTGTTAACTGTTAACCTGTTAACTCCAAACAAAATTAAATTATGGCAAAAGAAGAAATGAAATATGAGCAAGCCGTAAGAGAGCTTGAGCAGATTGTAGAAAGAATGGAGAATGATGAGCTCGATATCGACCAGCTCTCCGAGCAGTTGAAGCGTGCCAAGACCCTGGTGAAACTCTGTAAGGACAAACTCACCAAGACCGATGAGGAAATCAAGAAGCTCCTTAGCGAAGATTGATTTCCCCTCTTACCAGTTTCGGCGGATTTCAAATCCGCAAAGAAATAGGTCGAACCTTTTTTTGTCTGCGGATTTCAAATCCGCAGGAACGCCTACGGAGGATTGAAGCCCCCGCTTGTTTCGGCGGATTTGCAATCCGCCGCCGTACAGGTAACTATTGCGGATTTGTAATCCGCTAAAAGGACCGGCGCAAGAATAAAATAGCCCATAAATTTGGTAAAATTATGCCTTAATATGGTAGAAATGAATAAAATGATAACGTTTTCACTAAAAAGATTGCAAAATAGTTGCAGATTAATAGAATATTTTGTACTTTTGCATTCAAAATATTAGTAGAACATTAAAAATATAGATGTTATGAAAGACTTAGATTGGTCTAATTTGTCATTTGGCTATCGCCAGACTGACTACAATGTTCGCTGTTACTATCGCGACGGCAAATGGGGCGAAATAGAAGTTTGCTCTGATGAGTATTTGAAATTGCACATGGCTGCAACCTGCTTGCACTATGGTCAGGAGGCTTTCGAGGGCTTGAAGGCTTATCGTTGCCCAGACGGCAAGGTGCGCGTGTTCCGCATGGACGAGAACGCTAAGCGCTTGCAGAGCACATGTCGTGGCATTCTGATGCCAGAGGTGCCTACAGAAATGTTCGAGGAAATGGTTAAAAAGGTGGTCCGCCTCAACCAGGAGTGGATTCCTACCTATGAGAGCGGTGCAACGCTCTATATCCGTCCGCTGCTCATCGGTACAAGTGCTCAGGTGGGCGTGCATCCTTCTAAGGAGTATTGCTTCCTCATCTTCGTAACTCCAGTGGGTCCATACTTCAAGGGTGGATTCTCTACCAACCCATACGTCATCATCCGCGATTTCGACCGCTCTGCTCCTCTCGGAACAGGTATCTATAAGGTGGGTGGAAACTATGCTGCTTCCCTCAGAGCCAACAATATTGCTCACGAGAAGGGTTATGCCTGCGAGTTCTATCTCGACGCCAAGGAGAAGAAATACATGGATGAGTGTGGTGCTGCCAACTTCTTCGGTATCAAGAACAATACATACGTTACTCCTAAGAGTACATCCATCCTCCCATCTATCACCAACAAGAGCTTGATGCAGCTGGCTGAGGATCTCGGTATGAAGGTAGAGCGCCGTCAGATACCTGAGGATGAGTTGGATACATTCGAGGAGGCTGGTGCATGCGGTACAGCTGCCGTAATCAGTCCTATCAGCTACATTGACGACTTGGATACTGGCAAGCGCTATAACTTCGGTGAGAAGCCAGGTCCTATCTCTAAGCACCTCTATGATACCCTCCGTGGAATCCAGTATGGTACCATCGAGGACAAGCACGGTTGGACAACCGTAGTTATTGAGTAAAAACCAATAAGAGATAATATTTCGTTCAGAGCACTTTGAGGGGTTTTCGCTTCTTGGAGTGCTTTTTTTAGCTTTTTCCCTTGGAGTTTCATAAAAATATCGTATCTTTGCCCACAGAAAATATAACTTCTTAAAAGAAAGGAAAGATTATGCAGACAACTATCAATATATCATTGGATGTACCTCAGTCTTATCAGTTGGATACATTGAAGCAGGAGCTGACAGAGTATGCTAAGAAATTAGTAGCTAAAGCTAAGCCTAAGGCAAAGATTGCAAGAAAGCAATATGCTCATGATGCCTTATGCGGTATTATGAAGACTGATATGAAGACAGATAAGTCGGATAAGGAATTAATAGAGGAGTATCTAGAAGAAAAATATCAAATCTGACAACGATGAAAGTCTTTTTAGATACTAATATTTTTATCGAATACACCACGTGCCGTAAGCAATTCAGATGGGTACGAGATGTTTTTGATGCTATAGAAGATGAAATTATTTCTGCTGTAGCTTCTGTTGGAGGTATGTACACAAATGCATATCTTGTTACTCTTTATTTTAAAGAGCATGGTATTCATAGGCCTGAGCAGACAGAGAGAGTCAGACAGACGCTTTTAGCGTTTTTGCAGTTGGCTCCTACTGTAGATTGTTCAGCAGAAACAGTTCAAGAAGCTGTCAATGATGAGCGCTTTACCGACATAGAGGATAGCTTCCAGTATCACTGTGCCTTGCAGAATGATTGTGATGTCTTATTGACTATCAATATCAAAGATTACAAGAACGTATTGGGGCAGAGACCCGAAGTCTTGACTCCTGAGGAATTTGTAGAGAAGTATCTCAAATAATATCATAAACAAGATGCCTCTCGGCATTGCTTTGCCGGGAGGCTTCTTCGGCTCTTACGGCTGGTGGAGGTTAACAGGGTTAACAGTTAACAGTCGATTTTTCGATAGTCCCCCTCGCGTACCTTATAATATAATAATATATATATATACTTCTTTTTATAGGTAGAGGGGGACCATGCATTTTTCGGCTGTTAACTGTTAACCTGTTAACCCTGCCCATTTTTCAAGCCAACTCTATGCTTTTGGATGGAGAACTCATAGAGTTGGGGGATAAGAAACTGTCACTTAGCTTTTTTAATACTTTCTGGGCTTCATAGATGGCAAGGCTCGGCCATCATTTAAGCCTCCTGCTTGCCATCTATTAAGCCTCTTTTTAGTTGTATTTCCCCTTTATCTCGATACTGGGAATACATAATATTCTCTATCCACATCAAAATCCACTACCCACTGGTCGATAATCACGTTATCATCCAATGCCTTGATTTCTATGGAGTGGTTGCCGCTAGACAGCGTAACATAGAAATTCTTGAGGGATTGACCCCTCCAATGGTCGAATTTCCATTCCTTTGAATTGAAAATTTCCTTCATCTGGCACACTACCGGCTCGGCACGATCTATGCTCACGCTTACCCTCATGTTCTTCACATTTTCCAGATAACTTGGTATTACAGCCAGCGTAAATCTCGCATCCCCGCTCTTTCTGCAATAGAAAGTATAGTTGAGCGTGGCTCCCTTAGGCAGTTTAACGGCCTTGTTGCTGTGTCCCAGGAGCGGAATCAACTTGATGCGCTCAGCGTCCTTTCCCTGGCTCTGAGGGGCGTTATAGCCCTTTTGCCACTCATAGGCATTCTTGGCGATGATGTCGTTGGTGTAGGTAGAGAGCGCGAGGAAATCGGTATTCCGGTTGAAGGCATCTGTCATCAGCGATTTGATTTCGTTGGCTCTGAGCGTGCCCGGCAGCTGCGGAGCCTGCATCTCTGAGGCTTTGTTGTCGATGAAGTTCGCCCATTTCCCCTTGCCAATCCTGGCGTAATAGGCATTGAGCTGCTTCAGCGTATTGTAGGCGTTGAGGCTGACGGCTGCTGCTGTCTTCGCTTCATCGTCCTTGTAGAAAAGTCCCGGACGGGCGATTTGGCGGGCTTCCTGCGCCTCTAATTCCTTCTCGGCGATAAGGGCTGCAGAGAAGATAGGATACTTCACAATCTCGAAGAAACCGTCTTTCTGACCGGCTGGCAGGGTACGCTCGATGGCTACAGCCTTCGCCTTCAGCTGTTCGAAATAGTAGAGATGGCGCTCCAGCTCATTGCCGAACTCTCCCGAATGGAATTCTGTATCGCCGTAAGGCATGATCATATAAGCCGGCTGGCGGATGCTGGTAAGGCGATAGTATTCTTCCATCAGAGGCGCGATTTTCTTGCCTGTAGCGGCTCCAAAAAGGTTGCTGAGCCAATTGTCCAGATAGCTCTTGCAATCCTTTGTCAGCGCGTTTTTATCCCATGCCAGATCCATCATCATCGACAGCTGAAGCGATGCTGTCAGCGGATTGGATATGTTGGCTATCCAGGCGCAATCCTCGTCGTTGTGAACTGTAGAGCGGTGCGATTTGTTGCGATGACCGTTCTTGGTCTCCAGGTAATCCCTGTTGTTCAGCATTTCGAGCAGCAGTCCCGGAGCCGTTTGTCCCATCTCCATCTGGCTGTTGTCGCAAACCATCTTCACGTTCTCGATGGTCTTTCTGCGCTTCTTCTTGTGCTTTTTGCCCGTCAGTTCCGTCACCTTGTAGTTGTCCGCCAGACAGATGTCAAAGCTGTCTACGACGGCTTTATTATAGGCAGCATCGTGCTTTCCGTCTACCTTCCAGAGGGTGTTGCATTTCAGTCTCAGCATCAGTCGTGCGATGCGGCTATAGTTCTTCGGGTTCATCCATTGGCTTCCGTTGAGCGCCAGTCCTCTGAATTCTATTCTCGGAATCTCCAGCCATTCCTGCTTGGAAGGGGTAGAGATGGAGCTGTGTGGCTGAGGCTGAAGGTCGTGCCACGCCATGAAGGGAGTGACGCCAGCCAGCTGAGACAGCTGCATGATGGCGTAGGCGGTGCCTCGGGCGTTGCTTCCTACCACGATGAGGCGGTTCTTCCTCACTCCGATGTAGAAGGCGTCCTTGGCGGTTATGAACTGATGCAGCGGAATCTTGAGTTTTTCAACAGCTGAAAATTCCTTGTTCGAAAGTAAATCGAGCTGATAAATCTGTATCGGAGCATTCGATTTCTCCCTAGCTTCTAAGCCGGTAACCGCTTTCATGTCGTTGGCAAACTCTCTGAGCGCTATTTTCACCACGGGTGCCTTTGTGGCGTTGATGGAGTAGGTCACTCTGCCGTTGCTGTCGGTCCAGTAAACCTTTGGGGCAACGGCCTGTGCTTCTGTTTTCTTGCTTCTGTTTGAGGTTAGGGCATTGACAGGAAGGCAAGAGAAGCAGGCCAAGGTCAATGCAGCACCTATAATAATCTTTTTATAGTTCATTTCTTTGCGTTTTAAACGGGTTGGTCGTGGATAAGTGTGAAATCTCCACATTTCTCTAATCTGCAAAGATACATAAAAGTGTTTAATATCTGAAATTATTTAGTTTTTATTTGCTTATTACATTATTTATTGTTACTTTTGCACAAATAAACAGAAGAATTATGACATTATATCCGAAATTAATAGAAGAGGCTCTTGCTACGGTCATCTATCCGGGTACGAAGAAGAACCTCATCGAGAGCGAGATGCTGGCTGATACGCCTAGCATCAATGGTATGAAGGTGAAGGTGGTCTTGCTCTTCCCTCGTGATACTGATCCTTTCCTGAAGAGTACCGTGAAGGCGGCTGAGGCTGCCATCCATTATCATATCTCCAAGGAGGTTGAGGTTGAGATAGTTACTGAATTCAAGTCGGCTCCTCGTCCTGAGGTGGGCAAGATGCTGCCACAGGTGAAGAACGTCATCGCTGTAAGCTCCGGTAAGGGTGGAGTAGGCAAGAGTACCGTTTCTGCCAATCTCGCCATTGCCCTGGCTAAGCTGGGCTATAAGGTGGGTTTGCTCGATACTGATATCTTCGGTCCTTCCATGCCTAAGATGTTCGGTGTTGAGGAGGAGCGTCCTTATTCTGTTCACAAGGACGGAAGAGACCTCATCGAACCTATCGAGAAATATGGCGTTAAGCTCCTGAGTATCGGCTTCTTCGTAAGTCCTACCACGGCTACCTTGTGGCGTGGCGGTATGGCTTGCTCTGCCTTGAAGCAGTTGATTGCTGATGCTGACTGGGGCGAGTTGGATTACTTCATCCTTGATACTCCTCCTGGCACAAGCGATATTCATCTTACTCTGCTCCAGACGCTTGCCATCACGGGTGCGGTTATCGTAAGTACTCCTCAGCAGGTGGCTCTGGCTGATGCCCGTAAGGGTATTGACATGTATCAGAATGACAAGGTGAACGTGCCAATCCTCGGTCTTATCGAGAACATGGCTTACTTTACTCCTGCCGAGTTGCCTGAGAATAAGTATTATATCTTTGGTAAGGAGGGCTGCAAGAATCTTGCCAAGGAGATGAACGTGCCATTGCTTGCACAGATTCCTATCGTCCAGAGCATCTGCGAGGGTGGAGATGATGGTGCTCCTGCTGCAACCAAGGTTGATTCCATCACCGGTCAGGCTTTCCTGAGCCTTGCCCAGAGCATCGTGACGGTGGTGAACCGCAGAAATGCCGAGAAGGCTCCAACCAAGATTGTAAGTACACACAAGTAGTAAATATCCTATTTGATAAGGGTATAAAATAAAAAGCTAGGATTGCCCTCAAGCAGTCCTAGCTTTATTTTTATCAGAGGAGTTAACAGGTTAACAGTTAACAGCTGTTTTTTGCATGGTCACCCCGAAATTATTCATTGTACATTATTCATTGTACATTATTAACGATTTCTTCCGCCTCATCCTCTTCTTCTGCTACTTCAGCTGTAAGATTTGCCTTGAGTCTTGCAGAACGCAGTTGCTGCCTGAAAACCAGGCAGGTAGCCAGGAAATAGACGCCCGTCTGTATCCAGAGAGCCCTGAATTCCGGAAGAATATCAGCAAGAGATGCTCCCATACTGCTGATTCTGAGGAATCCCCGGATGCCGAAAGTGGATGGGAAAACCCACGAAAAACCTTGCCAAAAGCCCGGAATATTGCTCTGTGGCCATGAAATTCCCGTCATAAAAAGCAATGGAACGGAGGTAAATACCACCAGAAGCATCACGTTTTCACGATATTTTACCAGACATGACAGCATAAAACCGAAGAAAATGCACGATAGGATATAAGGCAAGAGGAAACCAAGAATGGTGGTCCACGTTACCATGCTGACAAATCCGAACAGTTTCGGAACTACCAGCGTAAGATACATTCCCATCACGGCATAAACCATGAAATAAACCATCGCCTTACCGAAAACGATGCGGAAAATACCGCCATAATGCTTGCTTACCGGTATCAGTTCGCGATTTCTGTTCGTTTCTCTTGATGTTCCTGCCGCCATTCCGATGCCCAACAGCATGGTTTGCTGCAGAATCAGCACCAGAACACCCGGAAGAATCGCATTTCCGTATCCCCCGGTTGTGTTGAAAATCGGAACCTCATCGAAAGCCAGCGGCTCGGTGGTAATCTCATCGTCTCTATCCGTGAATCCGCCACCTTTAGAAATCTGAATGCCCGAATTGATATGGCTTGCCACGCCCTGCGCCGTCTGATAAATTGCCCTATAGGTAAGCATCAGACTCATATCGCAATAAACGCCCACATGCGCCTGTTCGCCACGATTCAGCTTGGTGTCGAAATCGGAAGGAATATAGATGATTCCATGCACAGCCTGCTTCTGTACCAGCTGCTTCGCCTCATCAAGACTGTTGCAGTAATACGTTGCCTTGGCATCAGGAGAGGCATCGTAATCGCGGATAAACTCGCGGGAAGTATGGCTGTGGCTGAGGTCTACAATCGCCGTATCCACCTCTCTCACCACCTCGTTGTTGTAAATCCACGAGTAGAGCAGCGGATAGCCCAGCGGCACCAGGATACAGAAGATGAGCACACCCTCGTCACGGAACACATTGCGCATTTCCGTCTTCCAGATGAAGCACATGTCCCAGATACCATTGATAATCTTATATAGTAAACTACTTTTTAACATTGAACTCTTTAACTTTGAACATTGAACTCTTTAACTTTGAACATTGAACTTTGAACTTTATGATTCGTAAAGCTGTTGAATTCTTCGTTCTTCACTCTTCACTTTCCTACGGCAGGTACTTGTAAACCAGCATTGCCTTCTTGATGTTCCAGATAGTGAGCATTGGCAGGGCACAGAAGAGCACCATCGCACCCCAGTGCAATACTGCATCGCTCATCGGGAAACCATTGAAGATGTTCATCTGGTAAATCATGTAGTAATGGCGCATAGGGAAGAGCTGTCCGATGGCCTGGATAGGCGAATCCATGGCGAAGAGCGGATAGGTGGCTCCGCAGATGGAGAAACTAACCACGCCCCACAACGAACAGATACTCATCGACATACGGAGCGAAGGCATCAGTCCGAAGGCAAAAATGCCAAAGCACTGGCAGGATAATACGCTCAGAATGCCTAGCAGGATGATAGGCAGCGCACCGCCCGGATGAGGGAAATCCAGTACATGATAGATATAGAACTCGAACAGCAGGAAGATGCTCAGGAAGATGAGCGTCTGAGGAAGCATCTTGCCGGCGATGGCGAGATAAGGATTGTTGTTCGCCATTCGCATCCAGTCTTTTGCCCGGTTGAATTTCAACTCCGTTCCTATAGAATAAGGTGTAATCAGGAAGATGAACAGCATGATGAGTCCCGGCACCATCACCGTGGATAGATAGTAGTTGTAGTTGGCATATGGATTGCCTATCATGTGCAAATCTACAGCAATAGGCTGCAGAAAGGTCATGATTTCATCATTCGTCTTTCCCAGTGCCGACAGCTTCGCCATTCCTGCCGCTGCTCCTCCCAGGGTAGAAATGGTCTTCAAGTCGCGGAAGAGCAGGGAGCCTGCCGCCAGCGACACGCTGCTGTAGTAGAAGGAAATCTTAGGCTGTTTCTGAGCCATCAATCCTGCCTCCGTTCCGTTAGGAATCACCAGGAAGGCATAGATTTCGTTCTTCTGGATAGCATGTCTTGCCTCAGCTATGTTCTCATAGTGAGCCACCACCTTGGTGGTCTGGAAAGCGTCGAGCTTATGCACCAGCTGGCGGGAGGTATGAGATTTGTCCTGGTCAACAATGCCCACAGGCATGTCGGTAGGCACACCTCCCTGCATCAGGGTAGTGAAGAAAATCACCACCACGATGGGGAAGATGACCATGCAGAAGAGATAGATAGGATTCTTCCACATGATGCCGCATTCTCTGAGGGCAATATGATATAATCTCTTGAACATAGAAGTTATTTAATGATGAGTGACATTCCCGGGCGCAATCCTTCGAGCTTGGTGATAGGACGGGCCTTTACCTCGAAAGTCTTGCGGTCGTAATCGCCATTGTCCTTGGTTGCCTTCCAGGTTGCGTATGAACCCTGGTCCTTCAGGTAATAAACCTTCATCTTGATATCCTTGTTGAAGGCTGGGACGAAAGCGGTAAATTCATCACCCTTGTTCAAGCCCTGGAGATGGTCTTCGCGGACATTGAAGATTCCCCACATATCGCTCATGATAGAGATGCTCATGATAGGAGAACCAAGACCCACCAGCTCGCCTACCTTTGGATAGACATTGCTTACCTCGCCTTCGCACTGGGCAATCTGAACCGTCTCCTTCAGGAGATTCTTCACTACATCCACGGCGCTCTTGGAAGCCTGGGTGTTGTTGGCAGCCATGCGCTTCTCCTGCTCACGTGCTCCGTTCTTGGCCATTTCATACTGGCTCTTGGCTGCAGCCACCTGTGCCTCTGTTGCCTTGTAGGCAGCAAAAGCCTCATCGCGCTTCTGACCGCTGATGACGCCCTCGTTGTAGAGGTTCTGCATGCGGTCGTAGGTCTTCTTGGCGATGGTTGCAGCAGCTTCTGCCTGCTGAACCAGCTGATAAGCACCCTGAATTTGCTCCTTGCGTGCACCGGCATCGGTCAAATCCTTCATGGCTTCGGCAGCAGCATTGGTTGCCTGAAGCATCTGCTCCTGTGATTTCATCTCAGGAACTTCGAGGATGGCGAGAGTATCGCCTACGTGAACATAGTCGCCCTCCTTCACTCTCAATTCTACTATACGGCCAGGCAACTTGCAGGATACTCTGTATTCTGAAACTTCTACCTCGCCCTGGATGGTGTCGTCCTTCTGTTCCAAGGTAAAGAAACCGATGACACCCACTAGGATAACTACCGCCGTAAATCCGATGACAGCGAGTAATATGTTGTTATGCTGTGATTTCTTAGACATTTTTATCTGAATTTGAATTTTTTAAAAACTTCTTTTATAAAGATGAAACTGAGGAAGAAAGTCCCCCCCC
>ULXY01063657.1_pt1 | contig 11424 bp, 9 predicted proteins | sample 1961741 | NCBI WGS metagenome assembly ULXY01 (sample SAMEA4835851, study PRJEB28245) | human gut metagenome | biome: gut microbiome; material: fecal sample | place: Denmark | collected 2008
ATGTATATTTTTCGCCGTATGCAACTGTAGAATCGCCTATTTTCCACGAGGTTACACCCTGCTTGCCGACAGTAACCTTTGCATCATAAGAAACACCCGTTGCAATATCCTGATATTCTTTGCCGCCAACGCTTATTGTTGCGCCGTTCGCTTTGATAGTGTATGTTTGCGACACGTCTTTCGTATAATTAGCTCTAATCGTTTTTCCGTCAGTCAAGGATGAAATTTGATTTTCGCTTATCGATCATTCCGAGAACAAATATCCTGGGTAAATCGGTGCCTGTGGAATAACTACGTCTTTGCCGTCACTTACAGTTTGGCTTGAAATCACATTGCCGTACAAATCAATGAATACTACAGTAAACTTCGTTTCTTTGCTCTTGATAAAGAGTGGTGTAAACGTCATATTATCCGTAGCGGTTGTTATATACTCCTCATCTATAGAAACAAGTTTATTGCCCTGTTTCCAACCCAAAAATTCAGCCCCTGCATTTGCAACCGCTTTAAGGGCAATGCTCGAATTTTTATCAATACTTACGCTCTTGCCAAGCGTTGTATCAATACCGTTAAGGCTTGTTTTGCCAAGGTCGGATTTAACAACCGTGATTGAAACAGCGTCAGGTCTGACATTAGGCAAAATCTCATAATGAGCATAAAGAGTAACGCCGTCTGAAATTTCTTCTACAATATAATCACTCGTGATTTGAATTCCGCCGTCAATTTCAGTAAACCAACCTACAAATTTATAAGTATAATTCTCATCATAATAATTGTCGCCGTCGATGTTTCCTATTTTTTCACCAACAGGGAAATATCTTATACCCGATTGCTGACCTGCTAATGAATTGTCAAAATTAATGCCAACAAGTTTGGTGCTCCAAACAGCATAGAAAGTAACATTTTCATTCAAAAATTCATTACTGTCAATTTTTTCGCCGGCGAATAAGTCAACCATATCCGGTTCAGGGTCAACGCTCCAACCGAGAAAATACTTTTTAATAAAATCTTGGCTGTAAAAATCGCCTAAATCAAGCGGGGATTTAACGGTATATGTAAAATTATTATAATATCCCGTATCAACAGCAGTTTGAGTTGCGGTAAACTGATATTTAACCTCAAATTTTTCCGCTTCTTTTAAAACAGGATAGAGTTTTACAATTTCATCCTGTTTATTTCCGAGATTTTTATATTCGGCATTTTCGTTATAATCAATATCATCAGCATTTGCATTTCTTGCCCAACCTGCGCAAATATATCTTTCGTCAAAATTAGTATTAATGCTTGAATACTTAGGAGTTGTTATGTTGGTGTCATAGTTGATGTTTTTATGAATTTGGAGCAAATTGCCGTCATTATCATAATAATAAACATTATATGATACAGGGCTTAAAACTGCATAAAGGTCAACTCTTTCGCTTGCACTTGCAACAAAAATTTTCGCCCCGTCTTTATAAACGACCTTTCCCTGCGGTACAGTTGCCCAACCTTCAAACACGTAACCTTCAGGCGCAATGTTCATTGACTGAGCTGTGTTAAGCGTAACAGTTGAATTATTATCAACTGTCTGAGAAAAATGCAGGTTTCCGTTTATATAGTATTTGATTACCGCTTTGCTGTCATTTTTTACATAAACAGGATATAACGCAACAGAATTTGACGTGGAAAACTGCTTATATATAGATTGACAATCGGTATACGCAACAGTCGTTGAATTAATTGCAGTTGACCAACCGACAAAAATTGAATCAAGCTTAGAATTCTTTACTCCGAGCTCCTCGGCAGACATAAGATTTTGCGCCACGTCATAAGTAAATGTTTGGGTGGTTATCTTAGAGCCGCTTGTATCATAAAAAGTAAAAGTATATGTTATCGGAGTCCAAGTTGCCGTCAACTTAATTTCATCCTTGCCAAAAGGAACAATACTTTTGCTTCTTATCGCATTTGAACTTTCGTCAACCCAGCCTGTAAATCTGTAACCGTCCTTCTTTGGTACAGGCATAATTCCGAATTCGTCGCCTGCCGCAACTTTCATACTTGTTTTTGAAACCGTACCGCCGTTAGGGTCGAAAATCGCCGTTGCACTTCGAGTTTTAACTACAGTAATTGTAAAGGTGCAAGGAATACTTTGCGTTCTTACATTAAGCCTGTAATTTCCCTTTTTAAGATTAGCGGTGATTCTTGCATATCCGCCGTTTTTCAAATTGTCTGAGGTTGCAATCGTTTTTCCGTCGTTATCTTTAAGCGTTATTGTAAGCCCTTTTGTGCCGACTTTAATAAGATAATCATTATCTTCGTCTGCACAAAAACCCGAATAATAGCTTGCAGGGTCAGCGCCGATTGAAGAAATATTAACGGTTTTGGTTTCGCCGACTGTAACTTCGGTATATCCGAGCCAAAGAGCGTAAATATTAATGTTTGCGCCCTGCGAATCGTGCAAACCCTTAAGCGCCTGACCGTCTTTATATTTAATATCCGCCTCGTTTTTTGAAGTACTCCAACCGAGGAAACGCTTATCTTTTGCGATGTCGGGAGCAATATCTGCCGCATTGGGCAATATAAATTCCTCGTCATACTTTACGGAATATGATTTATCCAGCCAAACACGGCTGCCTACCACACTATATAATGTAATAGTATATGTTATAGGAACGTACCTTGCGGTAAGAGTAATATCGCCGTCAAAGTTATAAACGGTATCCACCGTTACTTCTTCTCCGCTTTCGGTAAACCAACCGTTAAAAGTATATCCGACTTTCTTTGCAGACGGGAAGTCTCCGTATTCGCCTATCTTTTCGCCGTAATCAACCTGAAACTTACTCTCGCCGGTAAGCCTGCCGCCGTCAGCATCAAAAGTAACGGTACGCACCTCACCGCCATAGATTGCATGCAAAATATGGTCTGCCGGATAAACAAGGCAATCAAAATCAATTTCTCTTTTGCTTTCACTTTCCCAACCCTTAAAAACGTAATTATCCGATTTGCAGTCAGGGAGTTTGCCGTAACTGTCGCCTATAGTATACGTAGCATTTGCTATCTCGCACTTGCCGTCGCCTGCGTCAAAAGTAACGGTTACACTGCCTGTATTGTTTGTATAATTAAGACCGTAATCCTTTGCATATTGTTCTGCACAAGAACCCGACGGAGTAATTATATATACATTTTTTATGCCTTGTGAATCTAGCATACAGCCATCGTCAAATTTCGTAACTGAAGCCGGAATATACATAAGTGTAAGATTTTCGCAAGATGCAAAAGCGTCTTCAAAAATATATACATCTGCTCCGTCCTCAATCTTAACGCTTTGAAGAGCTCGGCAGCCGTAAAACGCATTGTTTAAAATCGTTTTGAGTGACTTAGGAAGATTAATACTTTTAATTCCCTCGCAGCAGAAAAATGCCGACTGCTCAATCGAAACAACATTGCTCAACTTTATTGCTTTTATTTTTGCATCCTTTGTAAATGCAAATCTGCCTATCGTCTTAGCCGTGGTTTCAACATATTCAAGAGAAAGGCAACTTGCAAATGCATAATCGCCGATAGTTTCGCAATTGTTTGCAACAAGTTTTTCAATATTCGATTTGCTGAAAGCGTATTTACCTATTGTTTGAACGCTTGATAAATCGGCGGTGCGAATATATGTATTGTAAAACGCATAATCACCGATTATTTTAACATTTTTCAAATTGATTTTATCAAGCACCGTATTTCTAAACGCATCTTTGCCTATTTCCTCAACAGTTGAAGAAAGCGAAACACTTGTAATGTCAAAATCCATAAACAAGGCTGTTCCGATTTTGGTTACACCCTCGCCTACAACGACATTTTGCGCACCGTTTACAACCTCTTGATATTTTTCATCACCGAATGCCGTATCCATGTCGCTCGCTTCACCTGTTCCGTTTATGTAAACAGTATGTGTTTTTTCATCATAAACGTACTCGCACGTGTCGGCATATGCAGAAAAACTCATCCCGAACGTCATACTTATCATCATTAAAAATGATAAGAAAATGCTTAAAGACTTTCTAATTCTTTTCATAAATATACCCCCTCTAATTTATCGAAAAAAATCGACAGTTGTTCATTTATATTCTATCAAAACCGCTCATTCAAGTCAACTAATTTTTCAAAAGCGTTCAAATAATATGAATTTTTCAAGATTTATTGACTTTATACTAATGATACTGCCTTATTTTCAAAAAAATAAAGATACCCCCTCGTCGTTATTATAATTCCGTTACGGAATTTTGTCAAGCCTTGCAGGCAATATAATTTGAGTATAGAAAATGATGAGTTAAAGCATTTTTGGCGGTGTTATTATGAAAACGAGAAAAAAGCCTTACGGCAACTGCAATATGGTAGGCAAAAATATTGAAAGGCTTAGGCTTGAGCAGGGAATCAAGCAAAAGGATTTTATATCGAAGCTTCAGGTTTACGGGCTTGACATTAATCCGACAAGCTATTCCAAACTTGAGGGGCAGGTGCGCCTTGCGACAGACAAGGAAGTTTTTTACTGCGCAAAGATTTTAGGAGTTAAGGCGCAGGAACTTTTCGAGGAGGAATAAGACTGTAACACAATCATTTCTTTTTTTGATACAGATTTTGTTATTTTATTGACAAAATTTGTAATAGTGCTATAATTGTATTTGTACGTTTTTAGGAAATTAAATCAAAAAATTACGCTTTGCGTAACGGAGGAAAAATTATGAATATTTTTATGATTGGCGGCACAGGCCTTCTTGGCTGTGAAGCTGCAACCCAGCTTATCAAAATGGGTCACAAAGTAACAAGCGTTGCTTTGCCACCTCTTCCTCAGGGTGCTCCTATTCCTGAAGAAATGGAAATCGTTTTCGGCGATATTAACAAAAAGAGCGACGAAGAAATTGAAGAAATGCTCAAGGGCAACGATGTATTCATCTATGCCGCAGGTGTTGATGAGAGAGTTGAATTCCCTCATCCTGTTATGGATTATTATGACAAGTTCAACAACGCTCCTCTTAGAAGAATCTTCCCTCTTTGCAAAAAGGTCGGCGTTAAGAGAGCAATAGTTCTCGGCTCATACTTTGCTTATCTTACAAAGAGCAGACCTGATATGGGACTTCAGCAGAGAAACCCGTATTTCAAGGCAAGAATGATGCAAGAGGATATCTGCAAGAATGCTGTTGACGACAACTTCTCAACTTGCGTACTTGAACTTCCTTACATTTTTGGCACACAGCCGGGCAGAAAGCCTGTATGGACTATCCTTATTGAGCAGCTTAAGATGATGGACAAACTTCCGTTCACCCTTTATCCAAAGGGAGGTACTGCAATGCTTACTTGCCGTCAGGTAGGTCAGGCTATCGCAGGTGCTGCTGTTAGAGAAAAGGCAGGCTTTGAAGCAATCCCTGTTGCTATGTATAATATGAAATGGGATAAGTTCCTTAAAATCGTTTACGAAGCAAGAGGTATGGGTCCAAACAGAAAGATTGTCGGCGTTCAGCCTTGGATGATGAAGCTTGGTATGATTGGCATTGCCAAGGATTACAAAAAGAGAGGCATTGAATCGGGTATGGACCCATTCAACCTTCCTGATATTATGAACCTCGACCTCTTTATTAACAACCAGTATACTAAGGAACTCGGCGTTCAGGAAGACGATATTGAAGAAGCAATTGCTGATTCAATCCGTGTTTCTCAGGCATCATACGACGGCAAGGTTAAGCTTCTTGAAATGAAGGGCGAATAACGTCGAAAGAAACTACGTGTTTGAGAAACGGGCGAACAGTGTTCGCCCCTACGGCATTCCTTTCTCATTTTTCCCGAATAAAAAGCGGTGAAACTTTAATTATCATTACATAACAAAAAACCAAGGATTTAACGTCCTTGGTTTTTTTGTTTTACCGATTTTTTGAATTGATATGATTTTTAAGCACAAGATTTATATATTGTGAAAGCGAACGGTCATCACATTCCGCCTCATATTTAATCTTTTCCAGAATGTCGGCGTCAATTGTTATGCTTATTTTTTCCTTAAGCGGTTTCAATGGCTTCATTTTGTCGCATCTCCTAATATATAATATCCTTTGGTCAATGAGATTATACTATAAAATGGTATTTTGCATTGACAAGTAGGATAAAGTAGGATAAAATAAGATTGATTTAAAGTTTATTTTATCAAATTCAGGCTTTAAATTTTAGGAGGTAGAATATGAAAAAGAAAGCCATTATTTCAGCAGTGGCAGGTGTGATTATTGTGCTTGTGGGAATTATAGTATTCCTGCTTGTTAAAGGGCACTTTCCTGCCGACACAAAGGAAAAATCAACGCCCAAAAACGAAACAGGTGTAACGGTTGAGCAAGCGTCAATCAGCTTTGCAAATATGAAGCTTGATAACGATAAGCTACACCTTACAGATGAGCAAAAAGAAGTTTTAAAATACTTTGATAATGATTATTTTGACATTCAGGATTATGATTCTCTTCAAAGATATCCCGACGTTTACAAGGGTGCGCAAATCAGCTTTGGTGCTTATGTAAAAAAGATAATCAAATCAACCGATACTGATTATGAAATTCTTGTTGATACATTTTACAGCGGTGATTTAGGCTACTTTGATGATGCGGTTAAGGACAAATTAAAGGGCGACTATATAGTAATCAAGGGCAAGCAGACCAGCAAAAGGCTGATTGAGGGCGACGCAATAAATGTTTACGGTAAATATACAAGCGTCGATACATATACTGTAGACGGCAAAAGCTACACCGTGCCTACAGTCAATGTTTACAACACAAGTAACGTAAAGCGCTTCGACCTTGACACAATCAAAAAGGTTGCAACGTATATTTTCGGTCCTGACATCAAGCTTAGCAATCCCAACAAGGACAGTATGGTTACTTGGTTTTATTCATACCTTGTAACGCTTGACAATCAGTCTAACGATAATTTCAAAAGTTTTGTGTTTTCTCAGGAATCCGGCTTTGTTTCCGATTTAAGAAATTTCGGTGATGACAGTTACGGTTCTCGCCTGCTTTATATTGCTGCGGATTTGGAGCATTACTTAATCACGGTTTATGATAAGGACACAAAGATTATGAACCTTGAATATTACGACAAGGATTTGAAAAAGCTTTGGAGCCGTGAATTTGAGGACGTAACCGACTTCCCAATGGACTACACAAGCGACGAAATAATGCTTGTTGCCGACAATGACCTTTATGTAATCAATACAAAGGACGGCAAGGACAAAATCGAGCCAACCTTTGTTGGTGAAAAGGTCAGGGTTATTATGGCAGACGACGGTGCAATCCTTATCAGCAAGACCAAAAAGGATTTAGTAACCAAGGTTGACAAAAAGGGCAAGATTGTTTGGTCAATCGATGCTAAATACAGTATTTTAAATAACAGCGACGATGCTTATTATGACAGCGCAAACAACAATATCAACGGCTTGCAGGTTATAAACGGTAATTACGTTTTATCCTACAACGGCGACGACGGCAGTCAAAAAGACGAAAACGAATACAACTTAGGAGTGGGCACTTGCTATCTTGTTTTCGACAAGGACGGAAACATCATTCTTGAAGAGCTTGAAGAAAAAAAGACTGACAACGGCAATGACGAGGAAGCCTATACCGAAAATTATGACGACTACGACGAAGAAAACTATTAATAAGGAGAAAATATAATGAAAAAATTATTAGCATTAGTTTTATCATTAATTATGATAATGACGTCGGTTTTTATTGTCCCGTTCAGCGCACAGGCAGAGCAATATCCGATTTTGCCTATACCCGGAACAATTAGCACGCAATGTCTTACAAATGAAAGTAAATATGTTTCAGGAAATGAAAAAGGCAGAATTAATTATACATATAATATTCCAAGTGCAGGTACACTTCGACTAAACATAAATGCCACACTTTCCGGATATGACAGCGACGGTCAATTTAGCATGCGCTTTGAAACAAGTTTTTCAAACACAGAATTTTATTCAGATTTTGAAAGCGGATTTAAAGGATATATAAACGATTACATTGAATATGATATATTACCGGGTACATATACGCTTACGTTTTTTCTTGCGGAAACGAATCTCCTGTTAATTGCACAATTTCAACAACATTCACTTCTAAAGCACAAAGTTTTTATGCAGATAACAATACTGTTACAAATGTAATCGCTTACGGTAATGAAATATCCCTTGACAAAAGATATTATGGCGTATTTCCTGCTGCCGTTAAAGAAAACTATACAAGTGATTATATGGACATCACCAATGCGAAAACATCTTTTTCGTACAAATTCAACTTCAAATTCGACGGCGGCAATTTATATGCAGGCTTTGAGGGAGAAAGAGCCAAGCAATTATATCCTTATCAAGATTCATATATAAGTGATGCATTTTATTTATATGACGGAAATGGACATACTGTTTGGCCTTCTAAATATAATTATGACAATTTATTATACGAAAATTTAAAAGCAGGAGAATATTTTATAGCTATCAAGGATTGGGCTGGTCCTTACAGTTTTTACCTAACACAAAACTTGTATAGATTTTATAGAGCCGAAGCAAATGCAAACAATCCGCAAACCAAAAAGAAAATTACCAAGCCGAAAAAGGCAAAAATCAAAAAGGTTAAAGGCTATAAAAAGGCATTAGAGGTAAGATATGCAAAGGTAAGCGGTGCAAGCAGATATCAAATTCAGGTTGCGACCGACAAGAAATTCAAGAAAAATAAGAAAACCGTTACCGCAAAGAAAAGCAAAACAAAGGTTAAAATCAGCAAATTAAAGAAAAAGAAAAAATATTACGTTAGAGTTCGTGCTTACAAAAGCGTATCGGGCAAAAAGGTTTACGGCGCATGGAGCAAAGTAAAAACCGTTAAAACCAAATAAGCGACAAAAGGAAAAAGGAAGAACAAAATTTGTTCTTCCTTTTTTAAGATTTTATACGATATTTATTGATTGTTCGTCGCTTTCTTGCCCGTATTTACAACAAATTGAGCGTGGCAATGAGGGCAGGTCACGTTGATTTTGCCCTTATGGCGAGGGAGGCGAAGCGTTTTTTTACAACCCTTGCACTTAACGAACTTATGAGTTTTGCGTTGCTTGAATTTATCGTTTTGAAATTTGAAAAAGCCCTTAACGCTGTTTTCAAACTTAAGCCACTTTGCATTTTCAGCTCTGCGAGCCTCGATATTTTTTGAAAAAACTCTGAAAATTGCGAAAACAACAAGCACAAAAGCCATAATTTCAATCGCATAATATGTTATTTTTGACACCTTGTAAAAAGCGTTTGCCAAAAGAATTATGACAAAGAAAAAGATTAAAAGCACGCTCCAAAGCTTATCAATGCCGTATCTGCCTATCATAAATTGCTGAAATTTATATGCCTGTTTTCTAAAAAATTCTTTCATAATTTTCACCTTTATTGATTATATGCACCGCCGTTGGGACTGCCAAAATAGTCCGACGCATTTGTTCCGTCATTTGAACTGTCGTTTGAACCGTCGCTTGAATTGCCGAAATCCTGCGACTGAGAGTATGAGTTTCCGTTATTAAAATGCGGTGTATAGTAGTAAGTTCTTGACGCAAACAAGCCGCTGATAAGACTAACAACAATCCTTATTATAATTATAATAAGAATAATTTTTAAAATTCTTGAAACACAACCGCCACGCCTTGCGGTATATGTGCGTGTGTTTTGATTAGGACTGGTATAAGTGTAGGTATGCGCACCGCCCATATCGCCGAAATCGAAAAAGCTTGAAAACGGGTCCTTTTTAAGCGGATTAATGCCGTTTGTAATATCGCTGTATGCCTGATGATACGTCATATTATCAGGCTCCTTTGCATAAGCGGTACGGATATGGTCCTGCGCAACATTCCACTTGCCGACTGCCGCATTAGCAAGCGCTGAAAGATAATACCAGCGGGCATTTCTGTCCTCAATAGTATTGAGCAAATTAATTGCCTGAGTGTATTGCCCCGTATTTATAAACTGCGCAACAGATTTTAAATAATCGGGTGCACTGTTTGCATTCGCTTTAGCCCTCGTGCCGCTAAACGGAGAATAATATTCACTTTGATTAGCCGTGCCGTTTTTAATTTGGTCATAAGCCGCATTGATTTGCGACATTTTTTCCTCGGCTTCTTTATCGTTTGGATTAAGGTCGGGATGATACTTTTTAGCAAGCTTTTTATATGCCTTTGTACATTCTTCAACGCTTGCCCCGTCCGGCACTCCCAAAACCTTATAAGGATTAGTTATCATATATATTCCTCAATAATTGATTTTATCAAATGTTACCACGCAATTTTTAAGACGTTATTAACAAATAACGTACAAGAGATAAACAATAGTTTAAACATTTTTATTGAAATTTTTAACTTATTTTGGTAGTATAATATAGTAATAAATAACAACGGAGGTTTTAAGCAATATGTATCCTATCTTGCTTACTCTGGGTGAAAATATCGACAAGGTTTTTTCATCCTTTGATTTGTGGGTTTTCCACTTTTTCGGCTCAATGCAATGCACATTTTTAACATACGTTGCAAAATTTTTCACAACCTTTGGCGACGAGGGTTTTATAATTCCGCTTGTTGTTTTGGGCGCAGTTCTTTGCTTATTTAAAAGAACGAGAAAATTCGGCTTATCTCTTATTTTCGCAGTAGTCATCGGCACACTTGTTACAAACATTGTGGTTAAACCTATGGCGCTTAGAGTAAGGCCTTACAATACACTTCAGGGCAACGCAGATTATTGGAAATGGTATATCGGCGCCGGCGCACTCAGCGAGAGCGACTATTCATTCCCGTCGGGTCACACAACAGGCGCATTTGAAGTCGCAACGGCACTTTTCCTCTGCTTCAAGAGCGAGAAAAAGAAAATTGCTTATCTTTTCCCTGTAGTTGCACTTTGCACAATGGGCAGCCGTGTTTACCTTATGGTTCACTACGCAACAGACGTGCTTGCAGGTCTTGTGGTAGGTATTGTTGCAGGCGTGCTCGGCTATCTCATTGCTAAGTTTGTCGTTAAATTTATTTTTGAAAAGACAAAGCTTGATAATATTGATTTAGGCAAAGTTCTTAAAAAGATAACTGACAAAACAAATGGCAAAGCCGCACCGGTTGCAATCGTTCTTGCAATAGTTTGCATCTTCCTTTATGCATTTATTCCAAGCCTTACGGAGGGCGGCGACAAGGCAATCAGATGCGCATACAACGGCGAATACGATTGCTACAACGAGGCAAGAGTTGACGATAAGGATTATCCGCCGATTGACGGCAAAAATTATTGCAAAATCCATTGGAAGCAGCTCAACGGCGTTGATTAATAATTGCAAAAAAAACCACCTGTATTATGCGAATACAGGTGGTCAGCGTGTAGAAAAAATCCAATTACAAATTTCTACACGCTGTCAGACTTCGAGAAAG
>ULXY01031961.1_pt1 | contig 11385 bp, 14 predicted proteins | sample 1961741 | NCBI WGS metagenome assembly ULXY01 (sample SAMEA4835851, study PRJEB28245) | human gut metagenome | biome: gut microbiome; material: fecal sample | place: Denmark | collected 2008
GGTCGTCGGCTCGTCATTCTTCGTATACAGAAGCGTCGAAAACCTGCTTTATTCAATAATCGTAATATATTTAAGTTCAAAAACCATTGACTACCTGCTCTACGGTACAGGCGACGGTAAGTTGATATTCATAGTTACGGAGCATAGCGAGGAAATAAAAGAAAAAATAACAAAGGATTTTCGCCGCGGCGTCAGCGTATTAAACGCACGCGGAGGATACACGGATAAAGAAAAGAGCGTTTTAATAACCGCCGTAAAAATACAGGAGGAAGCATTTATTACGGCGGCAGTCAAGGAGACCGACCCAAAGGCTTTTTCCGTAATTACGGGCGCTGACGAAATAATCGGCGAGGGCTTCAGATATTAAATTTTCGGCTCCCGAAAACGCTGCCGCTCAATCCTTTAAAAGCCCGTTGAATTTTTCGGTAAACACCCTTGCCAGCGTAGCGTGCCCGTGCTTTGTGGGGTGAATATCAAGCTTTTCATCCGTGCCGTAAAAGTTTTCGGCATCCTCATTCATCTCCGGAGCAACATCAAAAACAAAAACCCTGTTTTTTGTTTTGCAAACATTTTTTATCGAGTCATTAAGTCTCGTAACATACCTGTTTGCCGTTTTCCCGACGTTTATATATGAAAAATTGAGCGTTTGCTTTAGGAACGGGTTGTAAACCGTTTGCACTATGATATAGGCATCGGGATTCATATTTTTTATTTCATCGATTATGCGCGAAAGATTTTTTTCGTATTCATCGTATATATTTGTCACTTCCTCCGGGAAGAAGCCCTCGCCGTGCAGCAGGGCGTTTTTAAGTGCGTCTATCATAATGTCCTTGCGGTGAAAAAAATCATTCCCGCCTACGGATACAACAATCGCATCGGCATTTTTTATATCTGCCGCAGTCTTTTCGTCCGACAAACTTTTCAACACCTCGCCGCTGTCATAACCGCTGACGGCGTCATTATTCAATACCGCTCCGATATTATCGGAAAACAGCGTCAAATAATTATCCTCCTGTGAATCCAGTCCGTAGCCTGCGGCTATCGAATCGCCTATCGCGGTAACGACTCGCTCGCCGTACGGCGGAAATGATGTGATTTTTCCGCTGACGCTTTCGTTTCTTCCGCACGCCGAAAAAACAATAAGTACAAACAAAATCACAGCCGACATTTTAAACAGCTTTTTCATATGAGCACCCCGACACTTTTTATTGCATTCAGTATTTTGTGCCGACAAAGCCCCGATATGCAAAAATCCGATACGGTATACGCCGTATCGGATTTTTTATTTGCCTTTTTGGTTTAGCTTTTCACTTTTTCTTTGCTTTCAGGCTCATATGTATTAAAAAGGTCGTTTACATTGTGCTTACCTGTGTGGTGATACGGGCGAAGCTTTAAAATTATCCACCCCACAACAGCACCTACCGTATTACACACGGTATCCTCCATGGTATCAATAAGTGCATAGCGCATTGGATCTCTTGCAGCTATGACATTCGGCAGGCCTATGCCGTGCTCTTCCGCCGCCTTTTCGGCAAGAGCAAGCGACCAATGCTGAGCGTCGCCTATCTGCGGAGCCACCTGGTCGAACACAAACTCGAAAAGTTCCCATGCGGTACCGGCAAAAAACGATATACCGAACGCTCCGAAAATCACAATCGGCAAATCGACCTTAACCTTGTCGCGCTTTTGCATACATACCAGTATTTCGTATCCTACAAATGTGCAAAGGACTCCGCCTACGCTGTGCATTACAAGGTCATACGCAGGGAAGCTGTAATAAAGGTCCATATATGCGCCGCCGAACGACCCCATAAACAGCCCTGCCGCCAAAAAGTCCTGAATATACGACGGAACATAATGCATCCACCGTTTTTCCGGAAAAATCATAAATATTTCCCACAGGAACATAAGCAGCAAATTGGCCGCCGTTTGCAAGCTCTGCTGAACGTCCTTTCTCACAAAAACCGAATCAATGAACGCCGCAACCATAACGGCTCTGAGAACCCACCAATATATTATTTCCCATTTTTTCGCCTTGTTTTCACCGTGCAATATACGATTTATATAAGCCTTCGTATTTACCCCTCCGATTCTTTTTCAACACATTTTAAAATTGTGTCAAATCTTTTCTTATAGGATAACACATTCGAAAGGATTGTAAAGAGTAAAATTATTAAAAATAAATTAAAGTTTGATATTCCTTGCGTTTTTAAGGCTTACAGCGGCAGTAGGCATTATTCGCTTATTACCATACCCTCTTTTACGCGCTTCTCGGCGAGCTCTTTTGTCACGCGCTCTTTTTTGTCGCCGGTGAGGTCATAGAAGAACATCGGTATCATACAAAGAAGAAGCGATATGCCCGGGACTATCGAAATAAGCGAGAACATACCCTCTCTTATGCCGTGCGACATGGTGAGCGGATTTACCGTATAAGAGGTTCCTATTTTGTTAAGGTCAAGCTCGGTCAGGATATACATAAGCACTATGACGCTTGTTGAAACCGCATTCCCGAGCTTATTTACAAAGGACTGGCAGGCATTTCCGAGCCCATTCTGCCTGCGGCCCGTGGTCAGCTCCATATAGTCAAGGCAATCGCCGACCATTGCGGAAGATACGCAGTTTATAACTCCGCACGGAACGCAAGAAAGAATAACAAACGGTATACACGCCCAGAAATGATTGTAGCCTATAAAGAATGTGATAAAACTCGAAACAAAGCCGAGTATGCAGGAAACGACTATAAGCTTTTTGTAGGACACTCTTTTGATAAGCTTCGGAACTATAAGCATTGCCCCGAACATACCGACAGCCGTCGCTACGGCAAACACCGTATTTACAAGCGATATACTCGACTGTAAAGCCTGCTCAGTCTCCTCCGGCGACAGGCCGGTAATATCCTTTCCGATATAGAACGAATATCTTGCAACGTGTATTGCCGCCGCCTGATACATATATCTGCCCGACGCCAATATGCCCATTATAACAACAAGCATAAGCGGTTTGCATTTAAATATGAGCTTTAAAGAGGACGGCTCACCCTTTTTACGCTTCGGCGGCTTGGGTATTTTGACGCGCTCCTTAACCTTGAAATACGTCATTACAAAAAGCAAATTGCCTATTATAGACGCCACCAAGGCAATCGACATATACTTTGTCTTTTCAAGCGCAAGTCCCGAGAGTCCCGTAAGAGACGGTAGTACAAAGCCGAGTATCATAAATATAGCCATGGGTACGGCCGAGCCTATACCGTTGGTCGTTCTCGCTATTGACAGTATACTGCCGCGCTCCGAAGGATTCGGAGTCATCGCGTTCGGAAGGCTCCAGAACGGGACATCGGACATTGTGTATATCATTCCCCATAAAACATACGTAACCGACGCATATATCATCTTTGCGGTCATTGAAATATCGGGAGCGTAAAACAGCGAGAGCGTAAGCAAAGCTATCGGAATAGGCGTTGCGATAATATAAGTCAGCATTTTGCCGTGCTTCGGCTCGTGGGCGTCCATTATCATACCCATAAGAGGGTCATTGATTGCGTCCCATATTCTTGCCAAAAACATTAAAAGCAATACAAATATAGGTGTTACTCGAAGCACATTCAAGTAGAAATCGGATATATACGACGACATTATCGCATATATCATGCCCTGCCCGAGTGCTGAAACGGAATATGTTATAAATTCTTTTTTAGGAACATATTTCCTGTTAGGGTCATCAAGCATCTTGTTTTCCATTGTCTTCCTCCCAATCATAAATTTATCTAATTTTAACATAAAAATATAAAGAGTACCACAATTTAATGTTAAATTCACGTAAAAAACAAGATATCCTTATTTGTTAAATATAACGAACAATGACGTGTAAATGTGTATTGCTTTACATATATTGCCGCTGCGGAATATGAAAATTGCCGAAGAGACGGTATACGTTCAAAAGGAACGCTCAGCCGTCACTTCGGCGTTTGTGTAAGCTATATTTAATTGCTCTCTCCGAAAAGCCGGAGTATAATGCCGCGCGATGACTCCGGAGTGCGCATCTCGCCGCCGCTTGCTCAAGACTTAATATCGGGCTGCACAGTATATACTATGCAGCAAATGGGGTATCGGCAACCGTGCTTGCTTCGCGGCATCATCATGACGTTGCAACGGCATTTGCGTAAACCTTGTCGAGAAATTCATCCGTATAGTGCTTATCCATAAACTGCTCAAAGCGATTTTGCGGCGCAACTCCCTTGTCACGAGCATTTCTGCGAGATACGGCTTCACAGGACAGAATAATATCTATAAGAATAAGAATAAACATTATCCAGAAAAGCACCTTACCTATTTTAAGCGGTATTTTATGTATCAGCTTCATAAACAGCGGATATATGAGTTTAACCCATACAAGACCCATAATCCCCCAGAATACCGAATAAAGAGCGCAAACTCTGCCGTTGATATTAAGCGGCATTTTGCTGTAATCCCAAGATACGTGACCGAACACCAGCTCTTCACCGAGAGAGCAGATGTATTCGGCAACGGTGCCCCAAATATATGACTTGATAAATACTTTCCACCAAGCCTTTTTTGTATCTTTAAACAAAAGATAACTCAAAAGCACGCCTCCGAGACCGTAGGCAAGGCCGAAGGGCCCGTAGATAAGAGATTGGCGACTCTCCCAATATCCGTGCTTCAGATAGCAAAACACCATCTCCACACAGTAGCCTATAACGTTACATATCATAAAGATATAGAAAACCTCATAGCCGCTGAGATGATTATCGTCATCTGTTTCAAAAAAATTCTTTTTAAAATTTTGATTTGCGTTTTTTATTTTTTTCTTGTCAAGCCTCTTTTTCTCCATAAGCCATTCTCCTTTATAGACAATTGTTGATAAATATAATACAGTCTATTTGTGAACGAAATATGAACAGAAGCGTACTTTTTAGGCAAATAAATAACAATAACGTTGTTTTATGTCAAAATAAACAGCGTCAAGTATTGCGTCATTAAAACAAAATGCTCCGACCGGCACCCGAGTGCCTATCGGAGTTTTACAGTCATTTCAGTCAAAACAATATGTAAAGCTGATTACTTTAACAGCTTGCAGACGGTATCGGGAGCATAACCATAGCGTGAAATTCCATGTTTTTATCATCATAGAACCACGAATAGCTGCCGCCGTATTTCTCAGCTGTCTTTTTAATACTTTTTATTCCGTATCCGTGAGACTGTGCGTCCGGCTTGGCGCTCACAAGATTTTCGTTTTCGCATTTTGGTGCTGTCAAGGCTGTATTTATGACGCTGACCACGCAGCTCTTACCGTCAATGGTATAAAGAGAAAACTCAATTTTACCGTTTTCTGCTTGCTTCGCCGCCTCAAAAGCGTTGTCAAGCAGATTGCCCACCATTGCCGAAATATCGCTGTCATGCACAAATGACAGATTCGAGGTTAAAGCCTTGGCATTAAAATCGAGGCCGTTTTTACTGCAAAGAACCGTATATTTGCCTATGATAATATCAAGCATCTTATTTCCGGTAAGCTGCGATACCGCGTAGTATTTACCGATATTACTGCAAAGCTCACCTATATAAGCCGTAACCTTGTCATTATCCGCTATGCTCTCTATTACGCCGAGATGATTCTTTATATCGTGAACCATAATATGCATATTCTCATTTTGCTTGTCAAGCACGGCGTAATAATCTCTGTTTATATCCTCTCTCTGGCGTTCCATATTGACCTTCATTATTTCTTCGGATTTGCGCTGCATATTTTCGTATACCGCAAATACCATTATATCAGATATGAAGAGCAAAACACTGCCGCCTATACAGGCATAAGCAAGAGTACCGCTTATGTCAACGAGCAGCGACAATTTCGCTATAAGAACTATGATATACACACTTGAAAAAGGAGAAATCAACAGATACCAGGAATGGCCGTGGTCTATATGCTGTTTTTCACGCGAGGTGAAATTGGAAATCACAAGGCAGGAAATAAGGTACAATGTTTTGGCGATTACCGCCGCCATGGCATACAGCACATCGTTTGACCTGTAATCGGCTATATTTATGCCGAAGAAGCCCGAAATCAACAGTATACCTATAAATTCCGTCGCCGTAAGTACGCCGGCAAGCAAGACGCTGTGAAAAACCGCCGACTTGACATTCGCCTTGAAGCCGAGCTTCAATATCACGTAATTTACCAAGAAGCCAAAGATGATATTTACCGCCACATTGTTATCGACAAGCTTATTTACGGCATAATAAACGGCAAAACAGGCTATGCCCACAAGCAGCGTCGATGGTATCCGACGTCTTACTCCGAACACTCGGTAGCAATACAAAAGAAGCGAGCCGAGCTCTATCAGAAAAACATATACGGTTGTTACCTCGCCGAGCATAGTTCATCGCCTGCTTTCAAAATAACTCATAAGTATACGCTTTGTCTCCGCCTGACGCTTTGGTGCCACCGACACGGTATAATGCTTTTTGCCGCCCTCAAGTTCGATTTCCGTTCTTGAGAATTTTACTATTTTATTCATATTTATGATAAAGCTGTTATGCGGCATCATAAAGAACGGCTCGGTCAGCTCTCTTTGCCACTCGGAAAGCGTTTTCTTTGTGCGGAAAACTTCCGCATCGGTATAGACCTTTGTTCTGCGCCTGTCCGTTTCTATCATAATAAGGTCGCAAAGCAGTATCTTTTTATAGTCCATATCGCCGTCACGCAGGTAAAAGCCTACCGTGGTATCGTTTAAAGTGTCTATGGCACGGTCTATACCGGCATATAGCCTTTCGCTGTTTATCGGCTTTTCGAGAAATCGCAGAACCTTTAAATCCAACGCGTCGTCGAGATACTTTGAAAACGCCGTAACAACTATAAAAACGATATTCGGATTGTTTTTTCGCATCGCCTTTCCCACATCGAGCCCGCTGACAGGCCCTATCTCTATATCAAGAAAGGCAATGTCGAATTTCACTTCGCTCCGAGCAGCCGCTTGCCCGTCAGTGAACACATATATTTTGTGCGGAACCTCTCTGCGCGTAAAATAACATTCGACGTGCTTTTTTATCTCGTCCGCATAAAGCTGCTCGTCGTCGCATATTGCAATATTCATTTAGCTACCCCTCCGAATAAAAAATAAGGCATATCGCTTTGCCTTTACCGATATTGTATTATATTACATAATCCGATTAATTTCAATCTTTAAGAAGTTCGACAATCTTATAGATAAGGTTTAACCTTTCCTTTGAGCAAAGCTTTAGAGAATCTTCGATATTTCCGACAATATCTTCTCTGATGTGTCCGAGCAGGAAAAAGTCGGGCGTTTTGCCCAATGTAACGCTTAGCTCCGTAAAGGTTTCCAAGCTCGGTATGGTATACCCGTTTTCGATATTAGATAAATAGTTGTTACTTATGCCCACAGATTTAGCAAGTTCTTTTTGGCTGATTTTCTCCTTTCTGCGATAAGAACCCATCATTTTTCCCGCCGCTTTGTAGTCAATATTCATCGTTTATCCCCTCTTTTTAGTGTAATTTACCCTTTCACTTTAATTTTAAGCATTTTAGTTTCAACGATTTAACACTTTAGCAATTTGCATTGACTTGTGTTATTATAGCACATATAATCGTGTTTGGAAAGAGGGACAACACCTCAATCCAAAAAAAACACAGGGAGGAAGTACCAAATGAAAAAGACAGGAAAAACCATGAAGAGCTTCGCCAAAGCTCTCATCACGGCATCGGTTAAGGGCAGTGCCAATTCGGCGGCTACCACATTTATGTATCAGCCGAAAAAGCCCGAAGGTCTTGAGAAATTCTCAAAGCTCGGTAAATGATCGGTTCTTTATCGGAACAGATCGCAAAATGGCTGAAAAGCAAAAAAATTATTGAGGCCGAGGATGTCGATGTCTGCGGATACGGCATCTTTTGGCTGCTCAATATAATAGAGTTTTTGCTTGTTTCGGTCATTCTCGGCACGGTCTTAAGGATTTTACCGGGAGCGCTCGCATTTTTTATATCCTTTCTTTTGCTGCGTCTTTTCGGCGGAGGCTTTCACATGGATACGGAACTAAAATGCCAGATAACGTCTCTCGCAATAATAACGGCGTTCATAATTGCGGTAAAAATGACCGCCGTACAAAAGGCTTCTTTTTTCATGCTGCTTGCGGCGGCAGCCGGTACTGTAGTTCTTTTTATTCTTGCACCGACAGGAACGGGATATGAGGACAGCAGAATAACGGCTTATCGCAGAATATGTCGGCTCGTTTGCGCGGTATCACTTTTGACGGCAATCATTATGTTTGTCTTTAAAGTGTACTCCGCCGCATCGGGTATAGCGGCCGGCATTATTGCAGAGAGCCTTTTGTGCCTTGCGGAAATACTTAAAGAGCACCGTGCAACAACAAAATAATAACCCATATTCAAACACAAAAGGGACTGTAAAGCATAAAGCAATTACAGTCCCTTTTGCGTTATATGATAATATCCCCTCAAATTCAAAGTCTGAAAAGCGTATCTATGGGATTTTTCGGCTTTTGCGGCATAAGCTCTTCAGGACAGTCAAAATTTACAAGTATGGTGTCGTCGCCTATGACCTCAATTTCGTCCCATTTTATTTTGATGTCCTTCGGCTTGCCGCTCTTAAACGGAAATCTACCCTTGCCGTATATGACTATTGAAACGATTGAGCCGCTCAGGGTATCAATCTCAACATCACAGACAGAGCCGAGCCTTGCGCCGTCCTTTAAATTTATAATTTCACGTTCTCTCAAATCCTGCACACTGCAAACCATAAAAACACCTCCGCCGTAAATACGTATGACGCAAAGGGCGAAAAAATAACACTATTCTTTGATTTTCCTGATAGCCCCCTTCTCAAGCCTTGATACCTGCGCCTGTGAAATACCGATTTCAGACGCCACCTCCATTTGCGTTTTCCCCTGCATAAATCTAAGTGCCAGTATCTTTTTTTCGCGCGGTGACAATTCCTTTATGCTCTCCTTAATGGATATTTCGTCAAGCCAATCGGTATCCGTCTCACTTCCTCCGACCTGATCCATAACATATATGGTGTCTCCGCCGTCGGAGTATACAGGCTCAAAGAGCGAAACCGGCTCCACTATCGCCTCAAGTGCCAATACCACGTCAGAACGGCTCGTGCCAAGCTCTTTTGCTATTTCGTCAACCGTCGGGTCTCTGCCGAGCTTTGCCTGTAATTTTTCTTTTGCCCCGAGGGCGTGGTATGCCGTATCTCTTACAGAGCGGCTGACGCGCACCGTGTTGTTGTCCCTGAGGTATCGCCGTATTTCACCGATGATCATGGGCACCGCATAAGTGGAAAAGCGTACTTTTAACGACACGTCGAAGTTATCGATTGCCTTTATGAGACCTATTACTCCGACTTGAAAAAGGTCGTCAAGGTTTTCTCCGCGATTTGTAAAACGCTGTATCACACTTAACACAAGGCGCAAATTGCCGTTTATCAATTTTTCGCGCGCAGACTTATCACCTTCCCTGATTTTCTTGAGAAGCTCAAGCTTTTCCTTTTCCTTAAGGACCCTGAGCTTAGAGGTATCGACACCGCAAATCTCAACCTTGCTGTACTGCATGGCGCTCTCTCCTATAACTATTGTCATTAGGATTATTGCCGTGCAGCTCACTCTTAATACAAAACGCACCGTGAAAAATCGCGGCCGATTTTTTGGTGATATTTATTTAAGGTTAAATATCGTCTCCGGCAGCGAATAAAAGTACTGTAACCAAAAATCGACACATATCGCCTGCTTTTTTGTTGACTTTTTTTATACATTCTGTTAATGTTAATATGAAAATATACCGTTACGGTAAACAACGTTTAAAATACTGCTGAACGGGAGTGCAAGCCCTATGCGGTAAAATTTCACGGCTTGATAAAAAACGTGCGGCAAATTAAAAAACTTTAAATTTACGCACGGATAATATCTATGATATTGTCCGTTTTTTATTTTTCGGCGAATTGTTTTTGATTGCAACAAAACAATTCGGGCACCGAAAGGAGAATTATATATTGTTTCATATAATAAATTCTATGGATGTACCAACATACTTGATGATGTTGTTAATAGCTTTGGGATTGGATGTTTACGGTCTTATAAAGTACAGAAAAGAGAAGGCCCCTTGGAAGGTGATAGCATATTTACTACCGGTTTTATTGATTATTATAGCTGTAAACAGAGTTATAAAGGAATACGCACCAGATACTCATTTATATAATGTCAGCGCTGATGTAACTTTAACAATAGGCGGTATATATTTTGTTATAGTATTTATTGTTGGATATATTAACAAGAAAAAGCAATGAAGCAATTTTGTTCAGCCGGATTTACTATTTGTCTCAAGGTTTTAACCGACTCAGCAAAATTACATCAGCCGCAAGCCGACGGTTTTGAGAAAAGTGGCAGGTGCACTTAAATTATATTATTAGAGGTAAACCGTACTATGTGTAATTACAATGGCTATTTAAATTATTCTTTACCCAAAAAATGGTGTGCCGAAGAAGATACAGACAACCTTCTTCTGTATAATCCCAAGGGCAATGGTGCGATAACAATATCTTTTTTCAGCATTTTAGATACTGAAGAGCCTTTAAATATGCAGATAAGTGTAATGGCTAAAAGATTTATTGATGATAACAATATAAGTCTGCATTCCCCTTTAGTGCTTTGTGACAGAGACGGCAAAACAATCTTATATGGGACAGGCACAACAGCCGACGGTTGGTTTATAAAGCTGTGGGTTGTTGCCAAATATCCTAAAATAGTGTTTTCCACATACCAAAGCGAACGAAAAAGTAAAGAAGTTAAGGTATGTGATTCAATCATTGACAGTTTTGAATTCGTATTTTAGTTATTGCGTCATTATAAGATGAAAAGGTTAGAGGAAATTCCTAACAAGTGCCGAGCGGCGATGCTTTCGGTTTCATTTATAACGGCGAAGAATATTACTACATAAAGAATGTTCAAAACGATATAGTCGCAATAGCCGATAAAAATGGCACCGTAGTTGCAAACTATTACTACGATGCTTGGGGCAACGTAACCCAAATAACCGGCAACACCGCCTTGGCTCAAATGAACCCTCTGCGGTACAGAAGCTACTATTACGACAGCGAGACGGGTTATTACCACCTCAAATCACGCTATTATTCTCCTGAAGTCGGCAGGTTCTTGAATGCGGACGGACAGCTTACTACGGGCAGTGATTTAATTGGACTAAACCTGTTTGCCTATTGTGGAAACAACCCTGTGAACAGAATTGACCCTACCGGCGAAGCGTGGTGGCATTGGGCGCTTGGCGCGGCAATTGTTGCGGCATGTGCGGTAGCAACAGTTGTCACTGCGTGAGGATTTGCGG
>ULXY01036636.1_pt1 | contig 11280 bp, 9 predicted proteins | sample 1961741 | NCBI WGS metagenome assembly ULXY01 (sample SAMEA4835851, study PRJEB28245) | human gut metagenome | biome: gut microbiome; material: fecal sample | place: Denmark | collected 2008
GAATCACATTCAATTCTTCAGAGAATGAGAGAGCTTTCAGTACAGGCAGCTAACGGAACAGAGACAGATGACGATAGAGAAGCAGTTCAGAACGAAATTGAACAGCTTCAGAGCGAGTTAACAAGAATTTCTGATACAACAGAATTCAACACTATGAAGTTACTTGATGGTTCTCAGTCAGGAAGCAAAGTGGAGGCTTCTGTAAGCAAGAGCTCTGCTAATCTTCTTACAACTGAAAAAGCAACAACAGGTGAATCAACGGCTGCTGCGATTACACCGGCCGGTGACGGAAAAGAGTCTTCTTATTCAGTAACCGTTATGGATAAAAATGGTAATGCATCTACAACAACTGTTAAGTTTACAGGTGGAGCAGATGAAAATGCAGATGGAGCCTCTATAGTAAAAGCATTAAAGGAAACTGATTTAGCTGATACATTTGATATATCATATGATACAACAAATAAGCAGATTAAATTTACATCTAAAGAGGAAGGTGTATCATCTAATGTTGTATTAACACAGCAGGGTACTGCCGCAGCAAAAGCAGCGACAGTAATTGCAGGTACAGATGCTTACTCTAAGTTGAGTAAAGATTATAAGGCATATGATGGAACAGGTAATATTGAAGATGCAATCTTTACTGTTAATGGACAGAAATTCGCATATGTAACAGATGCAACTAAATTAGGTGATGATTATAAGGATGTTAATTATATTGAAACAGCTGCTGCTACAATAAAACCTGCAGAAGCAGATTCTATGGCTAAGTTAATCAACTCAAAGACTGGTATTAGTGCTGAAGCAGATGCGAATGGAAATATTAGCTTAAAGGCTGGTACATCTAATACAGGTAACGGTATTACACTTCAGATTGGTGCTAACGAAGGTCAGACAATGAGCTTTACACTTGATGATATGAGTGCTGATGCACTTGGTGTTGGTGGAAAGGCAGTAGACTTAAGCTCTCAGGAGAGTGCTAAGACAGCTACAACAACTATTGATGCAGCTATCAAGAAGGTATCTGCTGCAAGAGGTAAGATGGGTGCTGTTCAGAACAGACTTGAGCATACAATCAATAACCTTGATACAGCTTCTGAGAACCTTCAGACAGCTGAGTCACGTATCCGTGATACAGATATGGCAGAAGAAATGGTTAACTACAGCAAGAACAACATTCTTAGCACAGGCTGGACAGTCTATGCTTGCACAGGCTAATCAGTCTAACCAGGGTGTTCTTACACTTCTTCAGTAATCAATTAGCGTATTACTACTAGGTTAATCAAGCAAAATAAAAAAGCCTGAATAATCAAAATTAGATTATTAAAAATTACATAAAAACAACCCCGCAATATGTTCCATGCACATATGTTGGGGTTGTTTTTGTATTAATAATTCTTTACAGCGTTGACAGCTTCATCTTTGGATAGTTGGTAATCTTCAATGAGTTTATTAACAGTGTCATCATCTGATAGGTTCATATCTTTGCATAATTTGATAAAAGCGTTGATACCTTTGGTAAGTTCGAGTTGCTTGCCCTCATTAAATCCAATTTGTCTACCTTGAGCCAATCCGAGCTGTTTACCCTCAGCGATACCCAATTGCCGTCCTTCTTCCTTAACGATTTCAAGATGACCTTCTTCGTCATATTCATAAATGCTCACAGTAATCACTTCCTCCCTGTGATTTCTAAAAAATTCAGACAATACATTTTCAGCTATACATTCATCAACTGCCTCAGTAACAGCAGTGCGGATATCAATCTTCTCAACATCGGTCTTAACACGCACTTTATTAACAAATATCATATAGTCCTTAAGCGTTTCGCATTTAGAAAGAAATTCAGAACTATATGTATGTATATTAGAATTGCTAACAGAATTATCATTAATATTAGAATTAAAAGTACGGGATTTATTACCCGCATTATTATCAGTGTTAATATTAATAACCCTTACCATAAGCTCCAACTCCGGACAATCTATGTTCTTCTCATACATATCCGATAATCGAAGAATACTTTCTGCTTCAAGCGGCTGCTTTCCATTATAAAATGTAACGAAATGCGGTACTGGAATTTTAAGCGTTGTACTCCTGTGCAAATCACTATTGTTATACATCTGTCTGTATACATCAGATAAATAGTGCAGAAATCGCAACGGCATATTAGGATTACGGCTTGACTGCTGTTCAAACATATACAAATCCTGCCCGAACACAAATGAAGCATCGTTTTTATACTTCATATATACGCCACCTTTAAGGGTGGTAACAGTTAAATCGTTTACATTAGTGTAATTTGTGTCATTTAATCCATTATAAAGGTCAAGCAGATTATTCTTATCCCTATATAAAAGACAGAATACATTGTCTTTATATTGCCTTATTTCAGTTGATTGTCTGATTGCACCAGCATTTATACTGTTATTTTGTGGGTGTAAAGCTTGCTTAGTATTGTTAGTATAATTATTTAATTTTCTCATAAGTTCTCCAATCTTGGTAAATAATGTTAGATATCATATTTAGTTCAATAAAACACAATTACTTTAAATTGAAGAATTCATATCTTTATATTATCATTAGTAAATATGTATGACAAGCATATTAAAAATGTTGCATTATAAGTGGTTGTTTTATTGATTGTTAAATATGATAGCTGGATATTTGATATAGATATTTATAAATAGTCTATGTAGCATTAATATTTAATATATAAAATGTTATAAGATTATCTGTAAATAAAGATTATTTACATACAACACCCAATATTTATAACTGAATTATATTGAGTGTTGTACCTAGGTTAAAGTGTTATATACACAAGTAGTTAATGGTTCTTTAAGGCTTTGACAGCTTCATCTTTGGATAGCTGGTAATCTTCAATCAGTTTATTAACGATGTCATCATCTGATAGGTTCATATCTTTACATAGTTTTATAAAAGCATTGATACCTTTATTTAAGCCTTCTGCAAGTCCAAGTTGTCTACCCTCAGCGATACCCAATTGCCTGCCTTCTTCCTTAACGATTTCAAGATGACCTTCCTCATCGTATTCATAAATGCTTACAGCAATCACTTCCTCCCTGTGATTTCTAAAAAATTCCGACAATACATTCTCAGCAATACACTCATCAACCGCTTCGGTAACAGCAGTACGGATATCAAGCCTTTCAACATCTGTCTTAACACGCACTTTATTAACGAATGACATATAGTCCTTAAGAGTTTCGCATTTAGAAAGAAATTCAGAGCTGTATGTAAATGAATTAGTGTTATCTGAACTGACTTTATTATTAGAATTATGAAACTCATCTGATTGATTAGTACCATTAATAATATGGTTCTTTTCAGTGTCCAATAATTTTTTATTAATAATAGCTCCCGTGTTAATATTAATAACCCTTACCATAAGCTCTAACTCTGGACAGTCAATTTCCTTCTCATACATATCAGATAATCGAAGAATACTCTCTGCTTCAAGCGGCTGTTTACCGTTATAAAATGTAACGAAATGTGGTACTGGGATTTTAAGCATTGTACTCCTGTGTAAATCACTATTGGTATACATCTGTCTGTACACATCAGATAAATAGTGCAGAAATCGCAACGGCATATTAGGATTGCGGCTTGACTGCTGTTCAAACATATACAAATCCTGTCCGAACACAAATGAAGCATCGTTTTTATACTTCATATACACGCCACCTTTAAGGGTGGTAACAGTTAAATCGTCTACATTAGTGTAATTCGTGTCATTATGTCTATATTCTATCATTGGGAAAAAGTTATGACAAGAAGAATAATATTGTTATTCGTGCTGGCTATGCACTAGATAATTAAGATTAATGATATACCATTGTAATAAAATATTACGCGTAATATATATTATATATACCATATATACAATATAAATGCAATATAAAAAAGATGAAAAATAAAAAAAGGAAATTATCTGATTTTGTTGAATACTTAAAAAGTAGGCAGTTTTTTGGCGTTTGTATGTGCAATTATGTATTGCATAGAAATGAGGGTGAAGTATGAATATCAGAGAACAGCAGGAGAGCAGAGAACACGAGTATATGAGTCCATATGCCAGTTTCAGTGATGAATCAAGGGGCAGGGATAAGCCAGAGCCACAGTGTGATATGCGTACGATTTATCAGAGGGACAGGGATAGAATATTACATAGTAAGTCATTTAGGAGACTGAAGCATAAGACACAGGTATTTCTTGCACCAGAGGGAGATCATTACAGGACAAGACTTACACATACGCTGGAGGTTGCCCAGATAGCAAGAAGCATCTCAAGAGCGTTAAGACTTAACGAGGATTTGACAGAAGCTATCGCACTGGGACACGATCTGGGGCATACGCCATTTGGACATGCAGGCGAGAGAACGCTTGATAAGATATGTCCGTTAGGGTTCAGCCATTACAGGCAGAGCATAAGAGTTGTTGAATTCCTGGAAAAAGATGGAGCAGGGCTTAATCTTACGTGGGAAGTAAGAGATGGTATTGTTAATCATAGAACAGCAGGACACCCATCAACGCTTGAAGGTAAGGTAGTAAGGCTTTCAGATAAGATTGCATACATTAATCACGATATTGATGATGCAATAAGGGCAAGAATATTTTCCGAGGACTATATACCTAAGGAATATACGGATGTGTTGGGAACAACTACCAAGAGCAGGCTTAATACGCTTATAAGCGATATAATAAAGTGCAGTATTGACAAGGATGATATTATAATGTCTGATACAGTACATAAGGCGATGACAGATTTAAGACAGTTTATGTTTGACAGATTGTATACCAATCCAGCTGCAAAGAGCGAGGAGATTAAGGTGTGCAAGCTCATAACAGAACTTTATAATTATTATATTGCTAATATTGAGGAACTTCCTGACAATTACAAACGCTTCATATATGAAAGAGGCGAGAAGCCAGAGCGTGTTGTATGCGATTATATAGCAGGAATGAGTGACCAGTATTCTATAAGCAAGTTTGAGAATATATTTGTTCCTAAGGCCTGGAAAGGCTGATGTGCAGAAAATGTATCTGCAAGTAATAACAAGTGCTTTCGGGCATAATAATATATTTGCTTTCATATCTTGGAAAGGCTGGAAAGAAGAGTTAATAATGTATTCAAGTGAAGTAATAGAAGAGGTAATATCAAGAAATGATATAGTTGATGTTATTTCAGGATATATAAAACTTAAGAAAAATGGAAGTTCATATGTTGGGCTTTGTCCATTCCATAATGAGAAGTCGCCATCATTTTCTGTGTCTGGCACGAAGCAGATGTATCACTGTTTTGGCTGTGGAGTTGGAGGAAATGTAATAACATTTGTAATGGAATATGAGAATTATACATTTCCAGAAGCAGTAAAAATGCTTGGAGAACGTGCAGGAATGGAACTTCCTGAGACAGATTATTCCGCAGAGGACAGAAAAGACAGGGATATAAAGACAAGGCTTTTGGAGATTAATAAAATAGCGGCGACTTATTATTATCATCAGTTAAAGTCAGAAGCTGGAAAGTCAGGGCTTGATTACCTTGTAAAGAGAGGTCTGTCGGATAAGACTATCAACAGCTTTGGACTGGGATATGCACCGCAGTCAACGGGTGAGCTGTATCGTATGTTAAAGGATAAAGGTTATGATGATGGGATTCTAAAAGAATCGGGTCTTTTTACATACGAAAAAGGTGTGAGGGATAAGTTCTGGAACAGGGTAATATTCCCTATAATGGATATTAATAATAAGGTTATAGGCTTTGGCGGAAGAGTAATGGGAGATGCGAAACCTAAGTATCTTAATTCGCCAGAGACCAAGCTGTTTGATAAAAGCAGGAATTTGTATGGGCTAAATGCGGCAAGAACAGCAAGAAAGAATAACCTTATAATATGTGAGGGCTATATGGATGTAATATCCCTTCATCAGGCTGGATTTACGCAGGCAGTGGCATCGCTTGGAACGGCACTGACACCGGGACACGCACGACTTATGAAAAGGTATACTGACAATGTTCTTATAACCTATGATAGTGATGAGGCAGGTGTGAAAGCTGCGTTAAGGGCAATTCCGATACTTAAAGAGGCAGGTTTGTCCACAAGAGTTATTAATATGCGGCCATATAAAGACCCTGATGAATTCATCAAGGCATTAGGTACAGAAAGCTTTCAGGACAGAATAGATAAGGCACAGAACAGCTTTATGTATGAAATTGGAATAATAGAGAAGAATTATAACAGAAGTGATCCTGAGGGCGAAACGTCATTTGAGAAAGAAGTAGCTTCCAGGCTTGTTGTATTTAAGGAAAAGCTTGAGAGGGAGAATTATCTTAAGGCGGTGTGCAGGCAGTATATGATTCCGGAAGACGGAATGAGGGATATGGTCATAAGGCTTGGAAGCAATGAAGGCATTATGGCAAAGCACGACACATATACGGCTAAGGAGAATACTCCTATAAGGAAGAAACGCGAAAATGGTGTAAGACAGGCAGAGAAGATTTTGCTGACGTGGATGATTGAAGATGGTGACATTTATGAGAAGGTCAGTAAGTTTATAAGTCCTGATGATTTTGTAGATCCGGTATTTAAAGATGTAGCAGCTAAGATATATGAACAATACGAGACTGGGCAGATTAATCCTGCGGCGATTATCAGTTCATATATGGATACAAGTATGCACAATGAAATAGCGGCTATGTTTAGTGCAGAATTAAGTGACTCCCTTAACAAGCTTGAGAGGGAGAAGACGCTTAATGATACAGTTATAAAGGTCAAGAAGAATAGTCTTGATACTAAGCTTGATAATGCTACAGATGCAAGAGCTATGCAGGACATTATCAATCAGCAGATGAAGCTTAATAATATTCATATTAATTTGTAATATATGCGAAAGGTGGACCATTGTAATGGCAGATAAGAAAGAAAACTTAATCGAAGAAGAAGTAAAAGAAACTAAAAAAGCAACAAGAAAGAAGAAATCAGACGAAGATAGTGCTAAGAGCACAGCCAAGAAGCCAAGAAAAGGCAAGGAAGGTGCAGAAGCTGAACTTACAGAAGAAGAAAAAGCACAGGCTATTCAGGAAAAATTTATGGAAAAATGCAGAGGAATACTTGCAATAGCCAAGAAGAAAAAGAATGTCCTTGATTATAAGGAAATTATGAACTATTTTCAGGATACTGATTTTGAAGCAGATAAAATGGAAAAGGTATTTGAATTCCTTGAAGCTTGTAATGTAGATGTTAAGATGAATGATGATGAAGTTGAGGAGGACGATATCCTTCTTGATGATGAAGATGATATAGATATTGAAAAGATTGATTTATCTGTACCAGATGGTATTGGCCTTGAAGATCCTGTAAGAATGTACTTAAAAGAGATTGGTAAAGTTCCACTTTTAAGTGCAGAGGAAGAGATTGAGTACGCTAAGAGAATGGAACAGGGTGATGAGGAAGCTAAGAAAAGACTAGCAGAGGCTAACTTACGTCTTGTTGTAAGTATTGCAAAACGTTATGTTGGAAGAGGAATGCAGTTCCTTGACCTTATTCAGGAAGGTAACCTCGGTCTTATTAAGGCTGTTGAAAAGTTCGATTACCGTAAGGGATATAAGTTCTCAACATATGCTACATGGTGGATAAGACAGGCTATCACAAGAGCTATTGCTGACCAGGCAAGAACAATCCGTATTCCAGTTCATATGGTAGAAACTATCAACAAGCTTGTAAGAGTACAAAGACAGCTTTTACAGGAATTAGGAAGAGAGCCATCTCCAGAAGAAATAGCAGAGACTATGGATATCCCGGTTGAGAGAGTGAGGGAAATCCAGAAGATTTCACAAGAGCCGGTTTCGCTTGAAACACCTATCGGTGAAGAGGAAGACAGCCACCTTGGTGACTTTATTCAGGATGATAATGTTCCAGTACCAGCAGAAGCCGCAGCTTCAACACTTCTTAAGGAACAGCTTGTAGAAGTTCTTGGAACACTTACAGACAGAGAACAGAAGGTATTAAGACTTCGTTTTGGTATGGACGATGGAAGGGCAAGAACTCTTGAAGAAGTTGGTAAAGAATTCAATGTTACAAGAGAACGTATCAGACAGATTGAAGCCAAGGCATTAAGAAAGTTAAGACATCCAAGCAGAAGCCGCAAGCTTAAGGATTATCTTGACTAATTAACCAATAAGATAACAAGGAAAATGTATGAACAATATTATTAATATATCTGAGAGATTAAAATGTGCTGCAAGCCTTGTTAATAAAGGTGCAAGAGTAGCAGATATCGGCACAGATCATGCATATCTTCCAATATATCTTGTCCAGAATGGAATAAGTAATAAAGTATATGCATGTGATGTAAGAAAAGAACCATTAAGACGTGCACAGCTGCACATTGATGAATATGGACTTTCAGATAAGATAACTACACAGCTTTGTGACGGGCTTAAAGGTATTAATAAAGGTGACGTTGATACAGTAACTATATGCGGTATGGGCGGAAAGCTTATGAAGAGTATATTACAGGCAGGTATAGACAAGCTTGGGTATAATACCCAGCTTGTCTTATCTGCACAGTCAGAATTAAGGGATTTCCGTGCATATCTTTTAGAAGCTGGCATAGATATTAAGTCAGAACATATTCTATTAGAAGACGGAAAATATTACTTTATATTTGACTGTGTATACAACACGCCATATGAACAGCATTTTAATAAAAATGTTGTTAATGCAGATGACATTTATAAAAATGATAATCAGAATAATAATGAAAAGAATAATAATGAAAAAAAGATTACAGCTTACACTGAGGAAGAATTAAGATATGGAAAATACCTTCTTGATAATAAGTCAGAAGTGCTTTATGAGTATCTTAATAAAGAACTTATGAGTTGTAATAATATTAGAGATAATCTTCTTAATAAAGAACAGTCAGTGTCTGTGAAGAATAGAATCAAGGCTATTGATGAAGATATTGCTGTTATTAATAAGGCGTTAGGAAGATGGAAGGAGCAATAAATGCTTTTATCACAGATGGCAGCAGAAGCCGCAAAAGATTACAAATATGATATTATTCTTGCTAATGTCAACGGCAAGCTTACAGAGATATCAGATATGGATATAACGGATGAAAAGGTGGAATTTATTACTGTAGGAGAAACTATGGGTAATGAGGCGTATAAAAGAAGCGTACTTCTTTTAATGCTCAATGCAATACATAAGCTTGATACAGATAATAAAATCAAGAGAGTTACAGTTGAATTCTCTCTTAGCAAAGGTCTTTATTGCGATATAAAGGGTGATTTTGAGATTACAGAAGAATTTCTTAATAAAGTAAAAGAAGTTATGAGAGCTGATGTTAAGAAAAACCTGCCTATTAAGAAGCAGGGAATGAAGACATCAGAGGCTATTAAGCTGTTCAAGAAGTTCGGAATGGAAGATAAGACACAGTTATTCAAATATAGAATTAGTTCTTATGTTAATGTATACAGCATAGAGGGTTATTACGATTACTTCTATGGTTATATGGCAGCTAATACAGGAATATTAAAGACATTTGACATATTCCAGTATGATAAGGGCTTTGTTCTTCAGTTGCCAACTAAAGAAAATCCGGAAACAGTGCCGGAATTTGCACCACAGGCTAAGCTTTTTAATGTACTTATGGAAAGAAGCGAGTGGGCAGATATGCTTGGTGTTGATACAGTTGCATCATTGAATAAGCATATAATAAGCGGGGATATTAATTCACTTATTCTTGTTCAGGAAGCGTTACAGGAGCAGAAGATTGTTGAGATTGTTAATCAGATAAAAGAAAGGGAAGGCGTTAAATTCATTATGATAGCCGGACCATCTTCATCTGGAAAGACAACATTTTCACACAGATTATCTATACAGTTAAGAGCAAGTGGATTTAAGCCACACGCAATTGGGGTTGATAATTATTTCGTGGAGAGAGAGCAGACACCTGTTGATGAAAATGGAGAGTACAATTTTGAGGATTTACATGCAATAGACATAAAGCTTTTTAATGACCATATGAATGCATTGCTAAGAGGTGAAAAGGTTGAGATACCTCAGTTTAATTTCCTTACAGGAAGGAAAGAATACAATGGTGATTATATACAGCTTGGGGAAGAAGATATTCTTGTTATTGAGGGTATACACTGCCTTAATGATGAATTATCCTACGCACTTCCAGTTGAAAGCAAGTTTAAAATCTATATAAGTGCACTTACACAGCTTAATGTTGACGAGCATAACAGAGTTGCTACAACAGATGGACGTCTTATAAGACGTATGGCAAGGGATTACAGAACAAGAGGAGCTTCTGCCAAGAGAACACTTTCAATGTGGGAGTCGGTTAGAAAAGGTGAAGAAAAGAATATCTTTCCATTTCAGGAAGAAGCAGATGCTATGTTTAATTCGGCTATGGCATATGAGCTATGTATATTAAAGCCAATAGTAGAGCCACTTCTTTTCTCAATAACAGAAGATGACCCAGAATATCAGGAAGCCAAGAGATTACTCAAGTTTCTGGCGTATTTCCTTCCTTGTCAGGCAGACAATGTTCCAATTAATTCTATAATGAGAGAATTTATTGGTGGAGGGTGCTTCAGAGTTTAGAAAAAAATAGCAAATGTATATACAAATGCTTGCATAGTGTGGCGGAAAATATTATAATTATTATACAGAAGGGAGTGAATATTATGGCACAGATTAGTTTACGTGTAGATGATGAGATAAAGCATAAAGCAGAGAAAACATTAGACGAAATAGGACTAAGTATGTCAACAGCAATTAATATATTCTTAAAAACAGTTGTCAGGGAAAACCGTATTCCTTTTGAACTTACAGCTGACCCATTCTATAGTAAGTATAATATAGAAGAATTGGAAAGACGTGTGGCAAATATACGTTCAGGTAAAAGTACTTTAAAGGAGCACGAATTAATAGAGGAGGATGAGTGAGAAAATTATGGGGAGATGAGGCTTGGGAAGAATATCTTAATTGGCAGATACAGGATAAGAAGATGCTAAAAAAGATAAATAGATTATTGATGGATATTGACAGAAATGGATATCAATGTATAGGAAAGCCAGAGCCTCTTAGTGGCAATTTACAAGGATATTGGAGTGTTAGAATTGATGAGAAGAATAGGATTGTTTTCAGAATAGAAAATAATAATATTGAAATCATACAATGTGGAACGCACTATAGGGATAAGTAGAAAATATGGAGTAAAAGAATACTCGGTCACAACCGACTCGGTTGT
>ULXY01033335.1_pt1 | contig 11225 bp, 10 predicted proteins | sample 1961741 | NCBI WGS metagenome assembly ULXY01 (sample SAMEA4835851, study PRJEB28245) | human gut metagenome | biome: gut microbiome; material: fecal sample | place: Denmark | collected 2008
CCCACGTAAACTTCCCCGGTGTGCTGAATAACCGCGTGAACGCCTGCGCCGGCGTCTGCGCGGTTCTCATTGTTAATTATGCTCATTGCTTTTTCGCAAGGGCAACCGATAGAATGAAGATAAGGGCCGATCGGTTCGATCGTGCGCCCGCCTGTTAAACACGGGTTTTTCTTCATGGTTGCGTCAATGATTTTAATATTCATATTCTGCCCCGCTTCCTGTGTGTCGTACTGTGTCAAGTTCCATTTTTCTATAATGGAACATATTTTTGAAACGTAATTATTGTCCGTCGCATAGCCGCCGGCCTTTACAATCTGGATCGCTTTCTTGTAGTCTCTTTCGCCCACAAGTCCCGCATATCGAAGATCGTTCCCTTTCTTCGCTCCTGCTAAGTAATCGGAATGATCCTTGATACTTTCGGCCATGTTCTCATATTTTCGGAACGCTGCCGTTATTGTGTAGACTTCGCCGTTCGGCTTCTGCTCGTTCGTTTCCTTTGTGTAGGTCTGGCCGCCCCAATCGGACGGCCAGTTATTGCCAGAAAGTTCGGCTTTCATTCCGAAAATATTATTCGCGTTCACTGCAAGTTCTTTTTTACCGTACCCGCTTTCAAGTATTCCCTGTGCCGTCGTGAGACTTGCAAGGATCCCTGTTTTCGCCATATCGGCGCGGGCCTGCTCCCCTAACAGTGAAACAAATTCTTTTTCCGTCATTTCGCCGCCCCTTCTTCCTGTGTTGCTACCTCTTCCAGTGTTTCCGGTTCTTCCGCTTCTTCATCTGTCGGAAGTTCGTCTGTGTACTTCTGCAGAAATGCCTTTACAGTCTGCCAGATCTTCTTTACCGGAAGGCCGCAAAGATACATATTTTTCAAAATGCTTATGATCTCATAGGCTACAAAAAGGATCGCGAAGAACTCCATTGTTCCGATCCTGTCTACCGCCATTACTGCGCGCACTTCCTGCGGAATGAAGCCGATCAGGTTTACCGCTACAATATGATCCACCGTAACCAGTGCAAGAAGGCAAACTAACATTCCGCATTTTCTGATCGCGCCGTTGATCCCGAAATTAGAATTGAACCTTCTTTCCTTGATCGCGCGAAGAACTCCGAAAATCGTATCAATCACCACCGCGATCAAAACTAACTGCAAAAATGTGTTTCCCGCTGCTTCCGCATAGATATGAATTAACTTTTCCATGTTTTTCACCACCTTTCTTTTATAAAGATAATAAAAGGAAAGGGCGGCAATTTCTGACCTGTTTTCAGGCCGACGCCTTCCTTTCCTTGATTTCTTTTATTTTCTCCTGTGTTTCCTCTATCAAAATATAGCTGTCTGCGTGTTTCATGTGGCCGAACCTGCTTTCGATTGAACGATCGAAGTCTTCCAGTTCTACTTCCCCAGTGTCGAAGGCTTTTAATAATTTCTTTAGGCGCCGCATGGCGTCCTTTCTTACCCTCTTGTGATCTTTGAAGTGAATATACCCTACGAAGTTTATTCCGTTCTTTGCTGCAAGGATCGTTGTCTTCGGGTTCAGTTCCAGTTTTAATTCCCGGCGAAGAAATTCTTCTATCAGTTCCAGAACGTGCCGCAACTCTTCCGGATCCTCTGATAATATTATAAAATCGTCCATATAGCGAACATAATATTTCATTTTCAGGACGTGTTTTACATATTGATCCAGTTTGTTCAAGTACACATTCGCGAATAACTGTGAAGCAAGGTTCCCGACTGGTATTCCCACGCCCGGCGGGAAGATACCGTTGTGATCTATGATCCGATCCAGAATTTTCAAAAGTGCTTTATCTGAAATATACCGCCGGATCTCTTTCTTTAATACGTCGTGCGCTACGCTCTGGAAATAGTGGTGTATATCTCCCTTTATTGCATAGATTTTCTTCCCCTGTACCACTTCCAGTTCATAAAGCCATTTTGAAAGGGTGTCGCTTGCTTCGTGCGCGCCTTTCCCTTTCCTGCAGGCGTATGAATGGAAAATGAACCGCTTTTCAAAAATCGGTTCAATGATATTTACGATCATGTGTTGAATTACACGATCGAAGAACGGAAGCGCCATAATAATTCTTTCTTTTGGCTCCCACACTTTGAAAATTCTATACTTTCCCGGCGTATAGTCACCGCTTTGTATGGCGTCTATTGCTTTTTGAAGGTTGTCTTCCCTGTTCTGTTCAAACTCCAACACTTCCGGGCGAAGCCTTTTACATTTCCGGGCCTTCATGTACGCTTTGATCGCGTTCGGGAAAGTACAGATTTTACCTATTAAGTTTTTAATTGTTTTCATGTTTGCCCTACCGCATTTCACCCCATTTCAGGCCTACTTTTCGGCGGTGCCTTTGTTCTTTTGTCCGGCTTCTCTCCGGAACGGGAACGGCCTTCCGGCCGTCTGTGCGAACCGTCTGACTATATATTTTGATTATTCATATATAACCCTTGCCGTGGATCCGGAGATCGCGCGGTCTATGCGATTTTACAAGTCACACACGCACCACACGCCAATGTTGCCGTTGACGTTCCACGGGTAATTGTTGGCGTTGACCGCGCGCGAACCGTCGTGAACGCCGTTGTTCCAATTGCCTCCGCCAATGAGCGCGTGAAGTGCGAATTAACGGTTGCCCCAAATTTTATTATTTTCTCTTATTTTCTGCGATCGACTTTATCAGGCCGCCGATCTGCGCGCCGATCGCTCCGGTCTGTTTGGCGCAATAGAAATAGGCGTCTTTGTTCATGGCCGAATATCCCAGATCGTAAGCAAGCCGGATCTTTCGTACCAGTCGTCTTTTTAAGCGGTCGGCCGCGTATAGGTGACTTGCTACCTTTGTGATCTCAAACATTTCTATTTCGTCCAGTATTCCGTCGATACTTTCCCGAATATCCTTTTGCAGCGTGAATTTTTCATAGTGCGGAAATTTCTTCATTTTCTCATGAAGGTACACTGAAAAATCATAGGCCATTTGGTGCGCTTCGGTGTGGGTGTAGTCCATTTGTGCGGTTTCCTCTTTCCCCTGCGTCGCGCTTTTACTTCTGCTTTGATATGCCATGTTCTATTCTCCCGGAAAATAGGGGCTGCCCTTTCGGGCGCCCCTTCTGCTTACTGCGCGTCACACACGCACCACACGCCAATGCCGCCGTCGACGTGCCACGGGCAACTGCTGGCGTAGACCGCGCGCGAACCCCCGCGAACGCCGTCGTTCCAATCGCCGCCGCCAACGAGCGCGCGAAGTGCGGTATTTGACGGAATATAGGCGTCACCATAGCCCGCGCCCAGTACGTCGTACCAGTTCCATGTAGAAGCCGTAGGATCCAGACAAAATTCATCAAGCCACTTCCAAACGTTACCCACCAGATCGCGGATATTAAGCGCCGAAATGGCGTTCGCAACATATCCCGTTTTCTGGCGTCCGGTGTTTCCGGTTGCGCTCCATGCGTAGGTGTTGTTTCCGTCCTGACCTTCCGGGGATCCTGCTGCTGCCTGGCAAAATTCCGCATAGGTCGGAAGTCTCTTTCCTACGCGGCGGGCCTTCTCGTTTGCAATATACCAGTTCAGGCCTTCCGTTCCGGTGATCGGGTTCGCGTTATACTTCGACTGCAGGCCCTGACTTCCATTATCAGAAGAAAGGTAAATATCGCCCCACAGTCCATTCCCAAGGTAAACCATGCCGGAAGGATCGTCGCACTTCGGGCGGTGCTTTGTGGTCCATACGCTGTTCGGAATAATGCCGTTGTATACGTTGCCCTGCCAACCGTTGCCGTTTTCTGCTCCGCTGCTGTTGATCGGGTTTCCAAGCGCGTTCACATAGCGACACTTTCCATAGTGGAAACCACCGATCTTTCTACTGTTGTCCGCTGTGTACCCGGAAGGGTAAGTGGAATTTTTAGAAATTACAAAAACTTCGTCGCAGTCCACGGTGTCGGATCCGTTGGTCGGATCGCAACAATAAATATAATAGTCCGTTCCCATTTCAAACCCGGAACCAGTGTCAAGGTTTGCCGTTGTAAGGTTTGTTAATACGGTTTTGAATACAGAAGAACCGACGGCGATCAGGACGCCGGCCGCGATCGTGATCTGGTTCGGTGTGGCTGCTCCCGCTGCTGTGATATACTGTGCCTTCTGTGATACAATGTCGCTCATGGCTGACAGTTTTTCCGTGGTGATCTTTGCCTTCGTGTTCATCATTGTTTCATCATAAAGAAAAAATTTCATGTGTTTTTCTCCTTTCTTACTGCTGCAGGTCTGCTTTGATTGTTTCCAGTTCTTCTTCCGTCATTCCTAACGTGTCGTAAACGGAAGGTGTGTTCGTGATCTTGATTGCTTCGGAACCGGCCGCGATCGTTCTCGAAAGTGTGATCTTTGTCTTTTCCTTCTCTGCCTTTCCGGATCCGTCCGGTTCTCCGTCGATATGCTCCACGCTCTGAATGGTTGCAGTTACGCCGCCGGCCGTAACCTTTGCGCCTGCTGCCGCTTCGCTGCAATATGTAACCGTCACCGTCTTTTTATCCTCTGATAATTCGCGGATCGGGCAAATAATAAAATTCTGGTTTTCGATTGCTTCGATTGCTTCCAGAAGGTCGGCCGCCTGCAACTGTCCGGCGTCCACCATGTCTTTACAGTTCTTCACGTCCTGCGCTGTTTTTAATACTTTCGGAAATCCTTTCATAGTGTCTTTTTCTCCTTTTCTTAATTTTTAGATACATACGCGCCAACATAGCCGCCAACGGCTGCGAAAGCGTTTTTGTCATAAATTGTGAAGTTCAACGTTTCCGTTGTCTGTGTGTGGTCCAGAACGAAGGTTTTCGGGATAATTAACAGGTTGTCGGCCTGCGGCTCTACTTTGTAGGTTCCCGGCTCTGTCAGGTAGGTTTTGCCGCCTGCTGCATACGTCGCCGTTGTAACCGTTCCGGAATTTTCGTTCGTAATGTCGATCAGGATCGCCGCCGTTTCCTTTGACTGGTTTTCAAACATGATCTTCGTTGCCAGATTTTCAAAGTTTGCCTGCAGCGCATTTACTGAAAACCACAACGCGGCCGCCGCGTCTTTCGATAACTGATCCTTGATCCGGTTGTAAAGATCTGTGAAAAGTTCTTCCTGCTGCCCCGCGTAGGTTTCAAACTGGTTTTCCATGTTATGAAGGGCTGCTGTTCCCTGATCCTCTAAGTTCGTGATCGTGGACTGGTAGGCGTTGAACTCTTCCGTGATCTGTGCCTGATACTTCTGGAAGAACGCCTGAAACTGTGCTGTGATCTGTGAAAAATCAATTTCTTTTACGGTTGCCATTACCCACCCGCAAACGTCGGCGTTCATTCGTGTATCTGTTATATTGTCCTGTGTGATCTTGATCGCTCCGACTTCCACCCTGATTTCTGCCAGTTTCAGATCGTGGATCGCTTCGGTCCTTGTAATTTCCGGTGCTACCGGGTTTTTGCTGAAACCGCCGGTTTCGATCAGAATATAAAAGTCGCGTTCCGTGTCGTCCCTTCGCAAGATCACGTTGTCGATACGGGCCAATGTTCCGGACGCTTTTTCAAGGGTGAAGATCTGCGCCTGTTCAAAATGCTTTGTCTTTCCCTTGATATTTACATAGCCGCCGCCGACGCTTATATTCATACCGTCGCCCGTGGCCGTCACGGCGAAGCAATTATTAAAAACGCCGGTTGTGAAGAATGGTAAAAGCCATTCGCTCATGCTGTCGGCATTGTAAACGCGGTCGCCGTTTCTGGAATTGTAGAAATTCGCATACTGTCCCATTTATTTGTCGCTCCAATCTATTTTTTCGGGTAATGCGTCGCCCATGGTCGGTACTACATACATTCCCCCGTACTCATACACTTCTTGAAGTTCTGTGATCCTCTGGTTTAATACGATCCCCCATTTCTTTTTCTTTACCGTCACAATATCCCCCAAGTCGTAATGTGTTTTATATTTGAAATTTATGTCCGCTTCGGTTTCGCACTCCACACTTTCAGAAACAACATTCGCCGCCAATGTTTCCCGGCCGCGTTGTGCCAGTGCTGCTTTGTATGCTGCGTCTGTCAATCCTTCGCTTTGAATGTCCTTCGCGTCCACAAAAATTTCCCGAAGATCTAACCCGGTGCCGCCGCCAACTTCCACATATACGCGGGCGGCTCCTTCGCCTTCCCCGCCGACGATCGCTTTTGTCCTGTACTGTTGATCGTTGTATTTATAAATAACATTGTTTAGGTTGTTGTAGCTCTCTGAAAATGTAACGCGGGAATTGATATCCTGCGCCGTGGTCCTGTCAATTCCTTTGTAGGTTTCAAATATAATTTTCCTGTTCCGGAAGTCTGGCTGGAAGCGATAACCGATCGTTCCGGCCTTTGCCAGTTTCGTTTCGTAGGTCATAAGGTTTTTCATAGTTGCTTGAAACTCTACTGTTTCCGCGAAACCATTTAAGGTTCCCAATTCCACAAGCGGGATCGCCGTCACTCCCGAAAGAAGGTTCCTCATGGCAACTTCTATTTTTCCGGAAAAATTCACGGTTGATTTTATCAGGCGTCGATCCATGTAGGACGAAAGGAAGCGTCCTTTTGCTGTGATCTCGTTTTTCAGATCGCTTTCTTCGTTCTCTATATCCTCAATCACTCCCGCTTCGCTGCTGCCACGTTTGGAAAGAATGTTCCCTTTTACCAGTAAACGAAGGTTTTTTTGTGTGATCGGGACGTGGATCTCAAAATTTCCCGGTTCGTAATATTTCCGTGTCCAGATCAAAGAAGTGTGGTTTTCGATCACTCCCTTGAAATTCAGATCGCGATCGTAAATTCTTACTTCCATATCACACCCCCAAATAACGGAACCTGTAAGAAACGGTAACATTCAGGTAATCTTCGCCGGCGTCTGCCGTATATCGGATCGTGTTTGTTCCATGCTGCAACTGTATAAAATCGCTATCTTCGTCCAGATACTCGTTGATCTCCTGTTTTACGCCGTCCCTTACAAGGTACACCGCTTTGTTATTTGTTTCAGTGGTAATAATCACCACGTCGCCGGCATTGACAGAAAAGGATCTGACTTCATTTCCGATCTTGATAAATTCACCACTTTCCGCATGATATACGGCCGGGTTTATTACCGGTCCTTCTGCTTCCAGTGTGACGGTTATTCCGATATTGTCCGCGGCGCTGTCGTTCTCAATCTCTTTTAATACTTCGGCCGTTCTTTCCGCGAACGGCTCTTTCTCTTCCAGAAATTCGTGTGGCCATTCAAAAAGGCCCGTCCAACTTGCCATGGATACGGAAATATCTTCAAGATCCCGGAAGAACGGATCCGGGCAAAGAAGGGAAATACTGAAATTTCTAACCACTCCCGCTTCGTCAATGTCGATCCCTTCCACTTTGTAGTCGATCACGCGGGTTTCGCTGCCTTCTATGTAGGTGAAAAGGCCGGTTGACTTCGGTTTGAAGCATTTGTAAAGTAGATCCCTGTTTGCCTGATAGTCCCTTTCCATTTGTGCCGTTATTACAATGTTTCTTTGTTTGGTGGTGCTTCCCTGATACGTGGAACCGTCCACCATGGTATTTTCCGACGTTACGACGTTATTTGATACCGTGTAAATACCGTCTACCGATACAAGGAAGAACGGTTCAAAGGAATAGTTAAATTCCACTTGAACCCCGTCTTCATTCTTACAAATAATTCTTTTCGCCATTTATCAACCCCCCTGTAACTGTAAAACCATGTTTCGGGTTGCGTTTCGTGTCTGGCGGGCTGTCTCATACGGTGAAAGGGCCTTCGGGCTTGTAATGTTGACATTCTGAACAAAACTTTTCCTGCCGCCTTCTGCCGTTTCAAGTGCCGTGTTCCTTGCCGAAGCCGTAAGCGGCGTTACAACCGCTTCACCGTTCACCATCTGGATCAACTCCGGGCCTGCTTCTGCCATGATCGCTTGACCGTTTTTCAGAACGCCGCCCTTTGCCAGACGTGGAAGCGATACTTCGCCAACGTGGCCGATACTTACGCCCGGAATATCGTTGATAATGTCGATCGCGCCGTTAATGAAGCCGATCGCCCTATTCACCGCACGTTCTACGGTTGCAAGGGCGTTGTTCATGGCCGACTTGAAGGCGCCGCCGATTGCTTCACCGATATTTGTTCCGACATTTGTAAAAATGCCCTTGATCGTGTTCCAGATCCCCGAAAAGAAAGATCCGATATTACTAAATACATTTTTAATGTTCGTGTATGCTTCCGTGAATTTTGTGTAAAACCATGATCCAACCGTTGAAAATACAGACTTAATATCTGTGTATCTATCGTTGAACCACTGGCCGATCGCGGAAAATACATTTTTCACGTTCGTATAGGCATTTTGAAACATGGTTTGAAACCACGTCGCTACGGTTGACAGGGCGTTTTTAATGTCCGTCCACCGGGCCGCGAACCACTGGCCGATCCCCGAAAAGATCGTTGTTATTGCCGTGTAGGCTGCGCGGAACTTGTCTGCAAACCACGCGCCGACGCCTGAAAAGATCGAAACAATCCCGGACCATATATCAGAGAAAATTTTCTTCACGTCAACGCCGAACGTCTGAAAGAATGTGATTATATAATTCACTACCGCTGTTATAAGATTTTTCACAATCTCGATCAGGTTTTTCAGTGCTGCTTCTATGTACTGGCTGAACCCGTCCAGATCGCCCCTGAATAGTGCCATAAATGCGCTAATAATGTTACTTACAAAGTCGATCGCATTTTTCACCGCTGAAATGATCGGCGCTACTGCTGAAAGTGCACCCTGTATCACCGCCATAACGTAGGTCGTGAAAAACTGGAATACGGGCTTCAATTTTTCCATTAAATTTTTGAAACTTTCGCCCAACTGCTGCAAGATCGGCTTTATTTTCTCGATCGTTTCCGAAACGCTCTTTTTGATCTCTGCGAAGGCTTTATCTACCATTTCGCGGAACCAGTCGCACTTCTTATACATCAATGCGAAGCCCGCCACAAGCGCCACCACGGCCGCGACAACGGCCCCGATCTGGTTTGCTGATAAAATAGCCCACAAGCCTTTCCCGGCCGTTCCTGCCGCCTTGAATACGCCCGATATTTTAGAAAATGCCCCGATCGCCTTCGATACTCCCGAAGAAAGTTTCCCGAAAATAATTAAAGCCGGTCCGATCGCCGCCACTACTGCGCCAATCTTTACGATCGTTTCTTTCTGCGTGTCGTTCAGGTTCTTAAACCACTGTGAAAAGGCTTTTACCTTTTCCACTACGCGTTCCAGAACTGGCGTTACTGTCTGCATTAAGGTATTTCCAAGATCTGCGCCTGCTGCTTTCAAATTGTTAAGCGCGACTTTTGCCTGATCTGGCGGATCCAGTGTCGCGTTGAATGTGTCTTCGACTACGTTTCCGTAATCTGATAAGGCGCCGGAAAGATCGTCGATAGAAAGGCGGCCTTCCCTGATCGCCTGCGTCATTTCTGCGGCGCCCTTCTTTCCGAATAACTCCGTCGCTGCCTGCAGTGCGTCTGTTTCGCTGCTTGCGTTTTTGATCTTCTCGATCGTTTCGCCCAGTGCGTCTTTTAGATCCTTTCCGTCCGCTGTCGCGTTCTGCTGCGCCTTCTTCAATCCTGCAAGCGCTGTTGTGGCGTCCACGCCGTTCGCTTCAAACTGTGCAAGTAAATTTACCGAAGACGTGAGATCAAGGCCCATTTCCTTTAATGTGGCGCCGTTGGTCTGTAATGTATTCTGCAGCGTGTCCATGGAAATTCCCGTGTCTTGCCCTGCTTTTGTAAGAAGGCCCAACACTTCGCCGGTGTGGCTGCTGTCAACGCCGAATTTCGTCATTATGGCGTCTACGCTGTCGATCGCGCCGTTTAAGTCCGTTCCGTTGATCTCCGAAAACTGAATGAATTTTGAAGAAAGGTCTTCAAGTTCTTTTCCGGTAGAGCCGAAGCGGGTGTTTACCTCTCCGATCGCAATTCCGGCCGTTTCCGCTTCTGTTGGAAGTGAAGTAAAAACGGCGTCCATGCTGTCTTGCAAGCCGTCCAACGCTTCCCCGGAAGCGCCCGTTTTCGTTATGATCGTATCGTAACCGGCGTCTAATTCATTAAATGCCGCGATCGAAGCGGTCCCGATCCCTGCGATTGCTCCCGTCACCGGAAGAAGTTTCTTTCCCAGTGCTTCGGACTTTTTGCCAATCTTTCCGGCGATCTCTCCCACCTTTTCAAGTGTTGAATTGCTGTCCTCTGCTGCCGTTTTCAGGTTTTTCAGGTCTGCTTCTGTCTTTACGATCTCTCTTTGTAAAGCCCGGTACTGTTCTTCCGACACTTCGCCGTTTTCAAACTGCTTCTGAACCTGTGCTTCTGCCGACTTCAAAACGTCCAGTTTTTCAGAAGTAGCGGCCACGGCTTCTTTTAGAAGCGTCTGTTTCTGTGCCAGAAGTTCCGTATTTTTCGGATCCAGTTTCAGGCCTTTTTCGACTTCTTTTAATTCTTTCTGCAGATCGCGCGACTGTTTATTGACGCCCGAAAGGGCTTTATCTAACTTCGTAGTGTCGCCGCCGATCTCAATGGTAATTCCTTTTATTGTGCTTGCTGCCACCTGCTATTCACCGCCCCTTCGTTTGAACTTCTCGCGAATGGCCTTTCGGTCCGGTTCTGTTTGTGAAATTCGCCAACAATTTTCAAGGTATTTTCTGCCTTCCTTTGTCTGGTTCATTTCGTGAATAAACGCTTCGCGCATGAAGAAAAGGTATAGATCAAGGTCCAGTTCTTGCACCTGCCATATATTCAAACCGGTGTAGTCAATCACCAGTTTTTCGCCGCGTGTGAGTGTTTTATAATACACCCCTTCGTTATCCCCGCCGGGATAGAAGGGGATCTTTAGTTTGGGTTATTCTTTACGCCGCCCGCGAACTCCATGTAAGCGTCGATCAGTGCTTCCATTTCCTCGGTGTCGTAATCGTCCGTGATCTCTTTCGTCGTCACCTGCTCCCCGGTCATATTGTGGGAAAGAATTTCGGCGCAAAGGCCGCCCAGTGTGTCCATGGCGTCTTCTGCCGTCATGCTGTCCGTGTCCATTTCCTGCAGCGCTGACAGTTTTTCAAACGTCTTTTTCATAGGCATTTTCACAATCAGTTTTCTATTGTCTTTCAGTGTTACGGTCATGAAGGAACGCTTCACCTTGTTAAAATCAAAACTTAAATTCGCCACGCTAATTTCTCCTTTCTACCAAATAACGGCAAGGCGTACCCG
>ULXY01013750.1_pt1 | contig 11200 bp, 12 predicted proteins | sample 1961741 | NCBI WGS metagenome assembly ULXY01 (sample SAMEA4835851, study PRJEB28245) | human gut metagenome | biome: gut microbiome; material: fecal sample | place: Denmark | collected 2008
TTGGAACTGTAGGTAAAACAGAAATCAATAAGGTATATGATGAAGCCGTTGCGTGATTGATACAAGGATTTCTGCCCGTTTTCGTTAGGGCGTTTTACGATACATAGGAATTACCGCCTTTCTCACACCGAGGGGTGTGCAGAGGGCTTATTTTTTTGTCTCTCGGCAGCGAAGTCACCTCTCGTTCAGCGGCACGGGGTGTGCAGACTGGACGGGATTGCACACGCACATAACGAAAAGTCTTGTCCCGTAACGATTTGTAAGGGGTATCGTTATGAGGGTGTGCATACATAAGCACGAGAAAAAAGAGGTCAATAGGTATCAATGTATATCAGTAAATATTAAAAGAGGGCTTGAAATATCGCTCAATATGTGCTATACTTAGAGTTGTGTGATTATGTCTTTTGACAGCTTGAGAGGTGTACGCTATGAGCGAGAGAGCAGACGACAACTATATCAGCCTTGAAGACGCGGCTGAATACTTGAACATCAAGCCGGTAACTCTACGGAAGTGGATCAAACAAAAGACAGACCTTCCGGCACATCAGATTGGGCGCTTATGGAAGTTCAAACGCTCCGAACTGGATGCATGGGTGAACAGTGGAAAAAGTGCCACGAAATAAAATCTGCGATGGAAAGGGCTGTTTAAGATGGCTGAAACAACATTATATAACCAGGATTGCATAGCTGCAATGCAGCAAATCGGTGCGGAATCTATCGACCTGATCGTCACCGATCCTCCGTACAATCTTGGTAACTTTATGAAGAAAAGAGATACAAACCTTAAGAAGATGAGGGACAACTTTTTTGGCTCCGCTGGATGGGATGACATGGAGTTTGATGAGTGGTCAAAGTCTATGGATGATTTTTTCAAAGCATCTGCCCGCGTAATGAAAAAAGGCGGTACCATGATTATGTTCATGGCAATCATCAAGGTTGAAACTATAATACAGCTTGCGGAGAAGCACGGCTTTTACTACAAAACTACGGGTATATGGCATAAAACGAATCCGATGCCAAGAAATATGAATTTGCACTTTGTGAATTCCACAGAAGCATGGGTTTACTTTACATACAAAAAAAGAACAGGCACATTCAATAACGGAGGTGCTATGTTCCATGATTTTATTGAAACTTCAGTGACTCCCAATGGGGAAAGAAAGTACGGTAAACATCCCACGCAAAAGCCGGAGGGTCTTATTCAACACTTCGTTGAGATACTCTCCAACCCGAAGGATACCGTGCTTGATCCATTTATGGGGAGCGGTACGACTGGAGTGGTTTCAAAAAGAACCGACCGTGATTTTATAGGAATTGAACTGGACGAGGAATACTTTAGAATTGCCCAAGAAAGAATTCAGGAGGCGTGACGATGAAACCAAAGGTAATAGATTTATTTGCCGGGGTTGGAGGTTTGTCTCTTGGATTTGAAAACAGCGGCTTTGATGTAGTTCTTGCAAACGAATATGATCCCTCGATTGCTGCGGCATATGAGGAAAACCATAAGGGAACGAAAATGATCTGCGGTGATATCACTTCGCTTGATCTGCAGACGACATTTTCTGATTATGCTGGGAAAGTTGATGTAATAATTGGGGGACCTCCCTGCCAGGGATTCTCTCAAAAAGGACAGAGAAAGACTATTCATGACGAGAGGAATTTTCTGTTCAAATACTATGTAAAGGTAGTGGAACTTGTACGACCTCGCTACTTTGTGATGGAGAATGTTCCAAACCTGTTGACAGCCGAAGGTGGCTACTTCCGAAAAGAAATTGAAGAACTATTCAATTCAATGGGATATCAATTGAAAATGGGAGTTCTAAATGCATCGGATTATGGTGTGCCGCAAAATAGGCGAAGGGCAGTCATAATCGGGAAACACGGCGGTGAAGCTCCCGACTTGCCTGTGGCAAAAAATGTTAGCGTTACGATTTGGGATGCTATAAGCGATTTAGCATATCTGAATTCTGGAGAAGGCGAAGAAACTCAGAGTTATCGTAACGAGCCACAAAGCGAATATCAGAAAAAACTTCGGGCAGGAAGTACGATGCTTCACAATCACGTGGCCACAAAGCATTCGCCGCTGGCGCTGGAACGCTTGGCGATGATTCCTCCTAACGCAGGAAAAGAAGTACTGCCTGAAGAACATTTGACAAAATCCATTTATAGCGGGACATGGACACGAATGCGGAAGGATGAGATTTCCGTTACTATTACCACGAGGTTCGATACACCATCCTCTGGAAAGTTCACGCATCCATTCCTTGATCGCGCTATAACGGTAAGAGAAGCGGCAAGAATACAATCGTTTCCTGACAGCTTCCAGTTTGTCGGAAATAAAGGGTCGCAAATGAAACAGGTGGGCAATGCGGTTCCGCCATTGTTAGCAGGTGCGATTGCTGAAGTAATAATGAATGACATAGAGGAGGACGTAAACAATGAACAGGCCTGATAACATTCTCGCATATGATGAGATGGATTTGAAGCTGGGAATAAAGTCATCTCTTCCGCACGTCAAAAGCACTCTTGCCTTGGCGATATTGCTTTGGGAGTGTTCGGATCATCCTGCCGAACTGATTTATTCGGAACAGAACGGGGACGAGACCGTAATGGCCAGTCAGCTTGAGCAGTGGGTAATTGATTACCTGGCAGATATTTGTGAGGAAGAACACATAGCACCAGATAGCCTGATTACTGGACTCAATCAAAACCAGCTTTTCAAGTCACAGATGGAAGCTTTGATGGTGGCCTTTGAATTGGTGTGGAAACTTGCCAAGGTAAACTTTGTTGATACTACAAAAGCGGCAAGCGCAGAGAGAACAGGCGGCGTTCGTTTTCCGAAGAAACTCACCTACTCTGTTAACATCGATATTATCCATAGCGTTATAAGTGGAAACGAAAGTGCATTTCTTCGGGTTCTATTAGCGTGGACTGGTTTTGATGTAAACGCCGATCCGGAATGCGAAAAGACATTGATTTATTTGTTGACAGCTCTTTCGGAAGGCGCGGTTTTCAAACTTTCAGATGGAACCAAGGATGTCATCTTTAACCAAAACAGCATCTATCGAAAGTTACTGGAAACAGCAGACGCCGTAGATGTAAATGGTGATAAGGAAGCGAAGGGACCGCTCCGTATTCTAAAGTCGCTCTTGTCTGAAGGAATGAATCCCTACCTTCAGTATTCTAATGGTACGGTTACTATTGCGGCTCCGAACAGCGAAAAAATTGAGGATTACCAGAAGCGTGTCGACACGCTCCTTCGTTTGAACGCAACAAAAGTAATCGGCCTTGAGGATTTAGATGCAGATACCGAGGGGATTGCGCTTGATGATCTGGAAGAGTCCCGCATCAATTCTGGCACTAATATCCTTTTGTACGGTGTTCCGGGGTCTGGAAAAAGCTGGACGATTGAGCATGAGTATTGCAAAGTTGACAGCTATGTAGAACGCCTTGTTTTCCATCCAGATTACACCTACTCGGATTTTGTTGGGCAGATTTTGCCGGATGTTGACGATGAAGGTCTTGTTACATACAAGTTTACGCCAGGCCCGTTTACAACTATTATGCGTGATGCATACAGGAATCCGACACAGGAATACATTCTGATAATTGAAGAGATTAATCGCGGAAATGCACCTGCAATTTTTGGAGAGGTTTTCCAGTTGTTGGACAGAACATTAGAGCCGAAGAAGGATCACGAGGTCGTATATCCAGCTGGTACAAGTGAGTACGGAATTACAAATCGATATATGGCAACGGTGATTTATGGCGATGGTGGGCATAAGGTACGCATCCCGTCCAATCTTTCTGTTATCGGAACCATGAACACTTCCGACCAGAATGTGTTCACGCTTGACACGGCATTTCAAAGACGATGGAATATGCGCTTAATAGAGAACACGTTCGAGAATGTTCGTCCTTCTTTGGCGAACGCCAAGATTTTGGATACGGAGGTCACTTGGGAAACCTTCTGCACGACCATCAATAAACTCGTGGTTGGAAACAGAGCGAAGATGGCATCCGCAGAGGATAAGCGACTCGGTGTATATTTTGTTCATGAGAGTGATCTTGAATTTGATGATAGAGCTATTTCGCCGGATAATGATCTCCGTGGTGAGTACAATGTTCTTTTGAAAGCGGAACGGGATGGTAATCTGACACCAGAGCAAAAAGGAAGGCTTTATGATATTCGAGAAGCACTGAAGAAAATTCGGAAATTCCCGGAGAAAGTCATTAAATACTTGTGGGATGATGCCTTTAAGTTCAATCCCGAAGCCCTATTTGATACTGATAATATGGAAAGCCTTGAGCAGGTTATCCGTACATTTGTGTATTCAACTGGACGGGATCGCTTCAAAATATTCAAGCCCACTGTCCGTTCGACATTCTATCCTGATTCGCAGGCATGATGATGTGCCTAATGGAAAGCGAGGTGGTCAGTGGCTATGGATTTACAAAAGAATATTAGAGAACGCTGCCACGTCAACAAGAATGACGAAGGAGACAGTTTTGTCGGTGTAAAGGCGGATACGGATGATGCCGTTATCTATTTTCCGATTGGCTATCAGCTTCCTCCGAATGACGATGATCTCCGCGCGGACATAAACAACTTGTTCTATGTGCTTGCCGCATTCATGAAAGAAGACAAGCTGATAGAGGAATCGAAGTTTGCTGCTCCGAGAACGGTTGACTTTCCGATGCACGCATACCTCAAGGTGATTCGGGATTTCCTGCGAATAGGTCGTTATTACATCGAGACTGATCCGCGGTTTAAGACGGATACCAAGGGAAACGCATCGTGGCCTCGTACTGTCCGTGAACAACGGGCATTGGTACAGAAGAACGGCTCTCTGATTTTTACAAATATGACCGTGCGTTCCGTAACGCCGAATGCCGATAAGAAAATCACTCAGATTCATCGGTACTGCGTGTACGAGGCATTCGATAAAATGGGATGGCTCTATGTCCCTTATATGCCGGAAAAGCCCGGTCCGCATCCTGACAACAGAGAAGCCATTTACATCTTGGAAAAGAAGCTGGCATCTACTCACAACGATGTGGAGCAAGAACTGTTTTCGGCAATGGTATCCATGCTCAAATATATGGACGAGAAGTCTTCCGAAAAGCAATACTTCTTCGGCACGGATTTCTTTGAGCGTATTTGGGAAAGGATGATAGATAAGGCATTCGGGATTGAGGACAAGGATCAATATTTCCCGCGCACCAGGTGGCTGCTTGACTATGGTCCCAACAGGTCAAAAACTCCGCTCCAACCGGATACTATCATGATTTACAATGGAAAGGTCTATGTCCTCGATGCAAAACTGTACCGTTATGGATATAGTGGCAATCCCGATCATCTGCCGAATGGTCCCGATATCAATAAGCAGATTACATACGGAGAGTACATTGAACGTGCCAAGGGTGTGCCGAGTGCTAATCTGTATAACGCATTCATAATGCCGTTCAACCGTGAGGACAACACATTTTTTGAGATGGGGGCAGACGGTAATCCGATACCTCGTGTAACGGACAATATTGGAAATATCGGTGAAGCGGTCGGCGACTGGAAGCCTGATCCGAAGAACTACGAACGTGTCCAAGGCATCGTGATTGATACCCGATTCCTCATGTATAACTACATCGGTATGCCAGATCAGCAGAAACGGCAGCTTGCGGAAGCAATAGAAAAAGTGGAGACCAGGGCTCCTGTTCCAAGACCGGCAACATAAAGAACAAAGGCTCTACCTTTCAACCAATGAGAGGTAGAGCCTTATTTTTTTTGCCGTTTATAGCTGGCGGTTTCGGTATCGTTGTGCGCCTGCCGCATTTCTGCATTGATCGCAACAATAGTGTTTATTCGTCCTCGTTGCTTCTACCAGGAAAAACCTGTCTCGCTTGCAATTCGGATTTTCGCATTCCTTATACATCTCGCCATTTCTCATATAGAAAATCGAAAAATAAAGGGCTTCGATTAGCGTATCGACCTGCCATGTAGCGGTCAGCTTGCCGCCGTTATACTTCGGATGGATACCGCAAATGTTGTGGTTGATCTCCTCCGCCACGACGATCCTTGCAATCTTCAGCAGAGCGTTCTTAAAAGAATCGTCAAGTGCATCTTCGCTGAATGTCGCATATGACTTGAAACCTCCGTAATGGACTTCTTTTATGACAGACACCTCCGTCTGGAGATGGTAAAAGAAATCAATAAGGTATCGAGTTTCTTCATCCACATCCTTACATCCCATGTACATTGCCATTAAGTTCTTAAACCACGGGTCTTTGCTTCCCTGCAAATTCGTATCTGAGCCACTCCTCACAGCGTTATAAAAACTGATGTCGACAGCATTTTTCTTTCCGAGAAATGTATCGTCTACAGAGTACGTTCCGTTCGCAACAACTTCCGGCTCCCTGCTCAAATCCGGAAACAGATTATAGGAGTCGAGCAGATTCTTGAAATGATGGGAACAAGTCGAAAAAATCTCATCGCCGATCCGAAGTTTAGTCACGGGAGCAAAAAGTAAATAGACTACATGAATGAGGACTCCCTTGTAATCCTTTTTGTTGATGCAACTGTATAGCCTTATGGTGGACTTTATTCTGTTGATTATTTCAATTAGGTCGCTTGCTTCAATGGCCGTGTACTCATTTTCCGGCAGTGGATATAAAAATCCATATTTTTCAATAAACTCGATATGTTTCTCTATGTCTCCCTTGGGAAGGGCGAGCAGCTTACCCAGGATATTCTTCTCATGAATGCCGCCGGCAACGCCGGTCATATTCAAACCGTCTTTCGGCGCATAGGAGAACAATAGCTGTGTACTTGTATCGGGGCAAACCTTGAGGGTAACAGTCGGAGCCTCGTCGGGAGAAGTATTTATCGTGTCTTTTGCACAGAGACAGCCGTATCCCTCGTGCTGAAACATTGTTTTTAATGAAATTCCAGATATTTTTTCGTCCATAACGACATTTTCCTTTCCGTGGGGCTATCTAAAAACAGGCTCCGCTTTTACAGAAACCATTATCTTTGACAGCTTTAGGGTTCCCGTTCAGGAGCCCTTTTCTCTTATTATACACAAAAGTAATGGGAAATACAAGAGATACCCATTATTTACAATGCAAAAAATAATGGGCTTTCTTGGGAAATTTTCTTACTCTTCCTCGCAGAGTACAATAAAGATGCTGCCAATGGTGGCGGCAAAATCAATCTCTTAGTCCGAATAGCGCTATAAGGACGGAGGGATGCATAAGAGTTCGGAACACAGCAATGACGGCTGTGTTTGGAACGAAGATGCTCCCACCGTAGTTTCGTGCGCCTTTTTTCGGCTATCGGAGCCTGTGGTCATCTTCAACCGCAGGCTCTTTTGTGTCCCTCCGTACCGCTCGGACGGAAAGGACACTGCAATGAAGAGCAAGGAAACAAAGAAACGCAAGAGCGGGTTCAATCCCAATCGTACCTGTTATCTCACGGCGGACGGCAAGTATTACTGCTACGAACGCTGGGATGATGACGCAAAGTGCGTGGTTACGCAGAGACTTGAGGTCGGCAAAGACCTGTCGCTTGAACTGACCATCATGCTCGATGAGTCCGACCACGACATGGATTTGCAGGATCGTTACGAGGGCGAACTGCGCGATCCTCTGTTTGATGCCAAGGTAGGCAGCTACAAAGCCGATTCCGACAGCGAAGATGCGGTCGATCCCTGGGACACGCTTGCCGACAAGGGTGACAGCCCGGAAAACGCCATGTTCGCCGAGCCGGAGCCGGAAAATCCCCAGGCGGAGCAGGCGCGCCGCATCATTGACGAAGAATGCACCGAATCCCAGCAGGACTTCTTCTTCGAGCATTTCGGCAAGGGTACTCCGCTTGAGGAGATGCGACAGGCTGAAGCAGAGCAGACGGACAAGCTGCCGTCCTCTGCGGCAATGACCAACCGCAAGAACAAGATCATCGACAAGGTCGCTAAGTCCTTCGGGGTCGAGCGTGTGAAACGCCACAAGTACCCGAAAAAGGACTGATCCGTGAACTGCGGCACATATGGCGGTCGGAGTCCTCCCCGGCCGCACCTCTTCGGAGGGTTGAATTTCCCGGTAGTGAGTGAGGAAGGAAATACATCCATCCTCCGCAGCAATGCAGATCAGGAACAGGAGGACGAACCTATGAAGCTAAAACACAAAATAAAAATCAATGTTGCAGACAGGAACGGGCATAAGCAGGAAGTCTTGCAGAGCGAACACAGGAGCATTCCGAAAAGGCTGCTCACCTTTCTCTTTGGAGAATTCTGCGAGGTTCTCGTGCTGACGCCGGGTGAAACCGTGCAGGGCATCGAGATCAAGGAAATGCGGGGTGACGGTAATGAATGAGAACATCGAACTGATGATGCCGATAAAGGCTGCTCCGTATGACCATCAGAAAAAGGCGTTCGCATTCGCCTGCGACAAGTTCGGTGTATTTGACGAGCGCATTAAGAGCCGTGGCACGGCGCTTTTGATGGAGATGGGCACCGGCAAAACGATAGTGAGCATCGCCGTTGCCGGATGTATGTACCAATACGGCAAAGTCAACCGTGTGCTGGTAGTAGCGCCGCTTTCCATCCTTGGCGTGTGGGAGGAAGAATTCGAGAAATTCGCCGACTTCCCTTATTCGCTCACCATTCTGAAAGGCACATCGGCAAAGAAGAAGGAGCAGCTGACAAAGCTGCCGGACGAGGGCTTGCAGGTCGTGGTCGTAAATTACGAATCGGCGTGGCGGCTCGAAAAGGAACTGCTGGCTTACAACGCCGACCTGATCATAGCGGACGAGGCGCACAAACTGAAAGAGAACCGCAGCAAGCAGAGCAAGGGACTCCATACCCTTGGAGATAAGGCAAGGTTCAAGCTGCTCCTCACGGGTACGGTCATCACGAACCGCGAATTGGACGTGTTCTCGCAGTATCGTTTCCTTAATCCGCAGATATTCGGCACATCGTTTTACGCATTTCGTAACCAGTATTTTGACATGGGCGGCTACGGCAACCATACGCCGATCTTCCGTAAATGGATGACCGATGATTTCCTGCGGAAGCTCCACTCGGTGGCGTTCCGTGTGACGAAAGCGGAGTGCCTTGACCTTCCTGCGATTACGGAAGAAGTCCGTACCGTGGATTTGGAGAAGGACGCCATAAAACTCTATGACAGCATCGAGGATGAAAGCTACGCCGAACTGGACGAGTCGGAGGTCACCACGGCGAACATCCTCACAAGGCTCCTGCGCCTGTCGCAGATTACGGGCGGTCACCTTACCGATGACGATGGCGTGGTCAATACCGTGAGCTGCGCCAAGCTGGATGCTCTTTCCGATATCATCGATTCCGCTATGGCAGAGGATAAGAAACTCGTCATCATGGCTCGTTTCGTGCCGGAACTGGACGATATCCAGGAGCTTCTTGAAAAGAAAAAAATCGGCTATGCCGTGGTTCGTGGCGGCGTGAAGGACCGAGACAATGAAATCCACCGTTTTCAGTATGACGATAGGTGCCGTGTATTCGTGGGACAGATCGCGGCTGCCGGACTCGGCATCACGCTCACGGCGGCATCCACAATGGTCTTTTATTCCCTCGACTATAGCATGAGCAATTTCGAGCAGGCTAAGGCTCGTATCCACAGAGCGGGACAGAAAGAGAACTGCCATTACATCTACCTCGTGTGCCGGGGAACGGTCGACCGCAAGGTCTTATACGCTCTCCGTCAGAAAATGAACCTCGCAAAGATGCTCGTGGATAATTATCGCAAGGGCAGGAATCCCTTTAAGAACTGACCTTTCGCACAGGGGGTTGAATTCCTCGGTAGTAAGTGAAAGGAGGTAGTCACCGATGGAGAACACACAAATCTTTGAAATGGCTGACAGGCTCAAGACTCTGCAGGAACAGAAGAAGGACCTCGAAGCACAGACCAAGGCTCTGGCTGCGGAGATCGCCGAGTTGGACGAGCAGCTCTCCGACGCCATGACAGAAGCCGAACTTGACCGCTTCTCCCGTAACGGCAGCACATTCTATCTGAAGAGCAGATTGTTCGCGTCCCCGGCATCCGGTTGCAAGGACGAGATGATGCAGGCTCTGAAAGAAAACGGATACGGCAGCCTGGTCGTGGAGACGGTCAACGCAAACACACTCGCATCCTTCATCAAGGAGCAGCGGGAAGCCACGGGCGAGGACGTCCCGGCATGGCTCGGCGATACCGTCAGTACTTACGAAAAAGTGTCGGTCGGCATCCGCAAGTCGTAGGAACACCGATTCACTGCACCAATGCAAAAACCACAACTTATTTCATTTCATAGGAGGACATTGATCATGTCAGATAAGAAGAGTACTGAGATCGCAGTGAACGAGGGTTTCGCTGCACTTGCAAACAGAGACGTATTGAACGAGGCGATGGCGGACGATTGCCAGGGGCTTGAGTTTTCCTTTGACCGCGTGAAGCTGCCTGCGGGCGGTGGCACGGCTTTCGAGATTCCCTCCGCCGAGAGCGATGAGTCCGAGATGGCGAAGGACATCACCGGCGTTATCGTTTACAACCATCCGGCTTACGCCTACTACCACGACAAGTACACGGGCGGGAACAATCCTCCCGACTGCGGCAGCTTTGACGGCGTGACGGGCATCGGCACTCCCGGCGGGAACTGCCAGAACTGCCCGTATAACAAGTTCGGCAGCGGAGAGGGTCAGAGCAAGCTGTGCAAAAACAAGCGTATGCTCTATATCCTGCGCGAGGGAGAACTGTTCCCTATCACGCTTTCCCTGCCGACCGGGTCACTCAAATCCTTCACGAATTATGTGAAGAGCCAGCTTTCCCGCGGGCGCAAGCTGAACCAGGTGGTCACGAAGATCACGCTGAAGAAGGCCACCAACGCATCCGGCATCGCATTCTCCCAGGCGGTATTCTCGTTCGAGCGTATGCTTACCGCCGAGGAGCGCAACGCAGTGGCTGGTGTGTCCGAGACGGTAAAGGCGTATGCCGCGAACCTGACGCCGGCGTCCCTCATTGACGATGAGCCGCTGGTCGATCCCGAAACGGGAGAAATCATTGAACCTTTGAAGTAAAGCACACGAAAGCCCGGAGGGGTGCAACGCTCCTCCGGGTATTTCCCATAGGAGTGATTGCGCATGAATACAGAATATAAATGTGTGACCACGGTGGACGGGATACGGGACTACATCGGCGG
>ULXY01029461.1_pt1 | contig 11160 bp, 9 predicted proteins | sample 1961741 | NCBI WGS metagenome assembly ULXY01 (sample SAMEA4835851, study PRJEB28245) | human gut metagenome | biome: gut microbiome; material: fecal sample | place: Denmark | collected 2008
GAGCGAAGCGATGGAGCGTCAGGCGGCGGAGTCCGGTATCCATTTGGAATGTCCGCATACCCTGTTGCGGATACGGGCTGATGCGCCGGAGTTGCAGCGGCGCTCTTGGCTGCACGAGGCAGAAGAGTGCTGCCGGGCGTTGGGCGCGGACATGTGGGGCGCACTGTCGGAGGATGGCTTTCTGCTGGCGCTGGAGGCGGACGACCTGTTCGCGCTGGAGATGCCGCTGTGGCAGGTGATGGCGGACTTTGCCGCCGACCACGGCGTTATCTGCGGCGTCAGCCGCCCCTACGGCGGTACGGTGGGTTTTCAGAAAGCAGACCGCAGTGCCCGTGCGGCGCTCCACATGGCGGCGCGATCGGAAGCACCCTGCGTGACAGACGACCCAGCGGGGGTGGTACGGCTGCTGGAGGAATCCTCCCCGGCGGAAACGGACGCCTATATCCATCGGCAGCTGGGAACGCTCCTGCGGCAGCCAGAGCCGCGGCGGCAGGAGCTGCTGGACACGCTGGTGAGCTGGCTGCGCTGTATGGGCAACCAGCGCCGGATGGCACGGGAGCTGCACCTGCACTACAACACCGTGAGTTACCGGCTCCAGCAGCTATGGATGCTGCTGGAGGCCGATCCAGTCGATCCGATGAAGCGATTGGCATTGGAAACGGCCCTGTATCTGTACCGGTACGGGCGCACATAAAAGAGTGACTGATCATGGATAAGAGTAGGACGAGCGGTGAATGGGAGCAAGACTATCTGTGTTCGCAGTGCGAATCAACGGAATGTGCAGTATCTCGCCAAGGTATATGGCGAGATCATCGGCACGGCAAGTCTGAACCGCAAGCCCCGGCGCATGAGCCATCGCGGAGAGTTCGGCATCAGTCTGAAAAAGCGTGGTGATTCAAATGGCACAAAATGATAATCACATGACGACACCGGAATTGGTGTTGAACATGCTGGCAGAGGCCTCTACCACGGAGATATCCAGGCAAAAGGCTCCCGGCATACCACGCGCGTGGTATGCCGGGAGCTTTTTTGCGCGAAATTTATAGGTGTATGCCGCGGCGCAGGTCAGAACGCGAACGGGCTCCGCCCGGTGTCCGTGTCATGTGCTCTGTCCGCCGCGCCGGGGATGACCTCTACGATCATCAAACCTCACTCGGCACTGTTCAGGCCTTCATCCCACTTCCAGCTGCGGATCTCGGGCAGATCCACACCGTTGTCGCGGATGTACTGGCGATGCTCTACCAGCTTATCCTGCATCTTCTGGACCAGGTATGCGCCGCGATTGCCCAGCTGCGGCAGACGGCGCACCGTGTCGATGACCAGATCAAACCGGTCAATGTCGTTGAGCACCCGCATATCGAAGGGCGTGGTGATGGTGCCCTCCTCCTTGTAGCCGCGGACGTGGAGATTCCGGTTGTGCCGGCGATAGGTCAGCTCGTGGACCAGGGTGGGATACCCGTGATAGGCGAAGATAATGGGCTTATCCTTGGTGAACAAACCGTCGTATTCCTCGTCGGTCAGGCCGTGGGGATGCTCCGTGTGGGGCTGGAGCTTCATCAGATCCACCACATTTACCACCCGGATCTTCAGCTCCGGCAGCTCCTTACGCAGAATGCTGACGGCAGCCAGCGTTTCCAGCGTAGGTGTGTCGCCGCAGCAGGCCATGACCACATCCGGCTCCTCGCCCTGGTCGTTGGAGGCCCAGCTCCAGATGCCGATGCCCTGGGTGCAGTGCTTCACCGCCTGCTCCATGGTCAGCCACTGCTGGCGGGGGTGCTTGCTGGCCACAATGACATTCACATAGTTGCGGCTCTTGATGCAGTGGTCAAAGCAGCTCAGCAGGCAGTTGGCATCCGGCGGCAGATACATCCGCACCACATCCGCCTTCTTGTTGGCCACATGGTCCAGGAAACCGGGGTCCTGGTGGGTGAAGCCGTTGTGGTCCTGCTGCCACACATTGGAGGCGAGGATATAGTTGAGGGAGGCGATGTCGTGCCGCCAGGGCAGCTCGCTGCACATCTTCAGCCACTTGGCGTGCTGGGCAAACATGGAGTCCACGATGCGGATGAACGCCTCGTAGCTGTCAAAGAAGCCGTGACGTCCGGTGAGCAGGTAGCCCTCCAAAAAGCCCTCGCAGAAATGCTCGGAGAGCATGGAGTCCATCACCCGCCCGTCGGGGTCCAGGTGGTCGTCAATGCCGGGGATCTGCTGGTCCAGGAAGCGGCGGCCGGTCACATCGAAAACGGCCTGCAGGCGGTTGGATGCCGTTTCGTCTGGCGCAAAAATGCGGAAGTTCCGGGCGTCCATGTTCAGCTTCATCACATCCCGGACATAGGTGCCGAGAACATACATATCCTGGGCCTCCACGGAGCCGGGGGACTTGACGTCCACGGCGTAGTCCCGGAAATCGGGAGTGCGCAGGTCCCGCAGCAGCAGACCGCCGTTGGCGTGGGGATTTGCACCCATGCGGCGGCTGCCCGCAGGGGGGAAGGAGGCTACCAGCTCCACAGGCGTACCGTCGGCGTTGAACAGCTCCTCCGGCCTATAGGACCGCAGCCATGCCTCCAGCTGGGCCAGGTGTCTGTCTGTGTCCGCGCCCATGGAGATAGGCACCTGATGGGCCCGCCAGCAGTTCTCCACCGGCAGTCCGTCCACCTCCTTGGGGCCTGTCCAGCCCTTGGGGGTGCGCAGCACGATCATGGGCCAGCGGGGACGCTTGGCTTCGCCGGATTTCCGGGCCTCCCGCTGGATGCGCTTGATCTCACGGATCGCCGCATCGAGAACGGACGCCATCTGCTGGTGCATGGTCATGGGGTCGCTGCCCTCCACAAAGTAGGGCTTCCAGCCGCAGCCAAGGAAGAAGCACTCCACCTCCTCATGGCTCATGCGGGAGAAGATGGTGGGATTGGCGATCTTGAAGCCGTTGAGGTGCAGGATGGGCAGCACCGCGCCGTCGGTAATGGGGTTGACGAACTTGTTGCCGTGCCACGAGGTGGCCAGCGGGCCGGTTTCCGCCTCGCCGTCGCCCACCACGCAGGCGGCGATCAGATTGGGGTTATCCGCCACCGCGCCGAAGGCGTGGGCCAAGGAGTAGCCCAGCTCACCGCCCTCGTGGATAGAGCCGGGGGTCTCCGGTGCTACGTGGCTGGGAATACCGCCGGGGAAGGAGAAGCGCTTAAAGAGCTTCTGCATTCCCTCCTTATCCCGGGTGATATTGGGATACACCTCCGTGTAGCTGCCGTCCAGCCAGTCCTGGGCCACCATGGCGTTGCCGCCGTGGCCGGGGCCGGAGAGATAGATCATGTCCAGGTCGTCCCGCTTGATGACCCGGTCCAGGTGCGTATAGATGAAGTTCTGCCCGGGGCAGGTGCCCCAGTGACCCACCACGGTCTGCTTGATGTCGCTCCTGACGAGAGGACGCTCCAGCAGGGGGTTATCCAGCAGATAGAGCTGGCAGGCGGTCAGATAGTTGGCAGCACGCCAATAGGCGTCGATCTGCCGGAGTTCCGGTTCGCTCAGGGGTGCCTTGCTGCCAAGGCGCACACGGGATCTCAATGCGGACATGGGAATTCCTCCTTACAAAACAAAATATGAGATCGTTGCGGATGAAAGAAAACATACGGTCACAAAGAGGTGCACGGCTGCGCCGTCAGATGTGGAGGGCATCCTCGAAGTAGGTGGTCCGGACAAGCTCCTCCACGTTCTCCAGCCGGCGGCTTTGCAGCGTTTCCAGCAGGCAGCGGTGGGCGGCAATCAGCTCCTCGCCGCGCCCGGTGTTGAGCATAGTGGCTACCGTTTCATAGCGCATGGCATGGGTCAGGGTGCGGACGACGCGGCTGATCTTGTCGGCCAGGGGGTTCTTCCCCATCTGCGAGATCAGGTTGTGGAAGGCGTTATCCACCTCGAAGAAGCGGTCTACCACATTTTCACCGCTCTGCACGATGCCGGTCATCTGATCCAGTATGGCGGCCAGTGCGCGGCCCACCTCCTCGCTGTATTTTGCGCTGGCCAGCCGCATAATGCCGGACTCTACCATTTCCCGCAGCTCCATCAGGTTTTCGGAGGAATCCTGATTGAGGATGATGCCATAGATCATGGGATCGATCATGCTCTCCTGAAAGCCGCTGCAGACAAAGGTACCCTCCGCTCGCTTACTCTCCAGCACACCCAGATACGACAGGATCTTGATGGCCTCCCGCACGGAGCTGCGTGCAACGCCCATAGAGGCGGCCAGCTCCGGCTCAGGCGGGATGCGGTCGCCGGGCTTGAGCTCCTTGCTGCGCATAGCGTCCGTCAGACAGTTGATGACGCTCTGCACAACAGACTCCTTCTTTAAATTCTTCACATAAGCCGGGGTTTCACTCATGGCAGTTTGCTCCTCTCCTTATACGCTCCTATGTATAACATAGTACAAAAGGCGCTCTGCGTCAAGAAGGAACTTCCATACGGTACATGGAAAAGGCACCAGACGGCAAGATATTTGCCGCCTGACGCCTCCAAAAGCGCCGCGCCGGCTTTGCTCAGCGGCCCAGATAGATGGACTGCTTGGCCAAAACCAACTGCAAAAGCAGATCGTTGCAGGGGGTGGGGACGTGATGCTCCCGTCCCAGACGGCACACAGCGCCGGTGATGATGCGGATCTCCGTTTCCTTGTGGTGGGTCACATCCTGCACCATGGAGCTGATGGTCTCGTCGGTCATTCTGGCAACCTCGAAAGCGTGCTCCAGCTCCGCGTCATGCTCCAGCGTGCAGCCGCAGGCGTTGGCCACCACGATGGCCTCCTCCACCAGCATACGGGCCGCCTCGTGGGCGTAGGGATTGGCGTCTACAAAGCCGTTTTTCGTTTCCAGCAGGGCGCTCATGCCGTTGATGGCTACATTGGCCAGCAGCTTGTGCCAAATGGCGTTCATCACATTCTCGTGAACCTGTACCTCCAGGCCGGCGGCACGCAAGCCCTCCGCCATGCGCTCCACATTTTCCATGGGAGCCTTCAGGGAACCCATGTTGGTAACGCCGGTGCCGGTGTGCCGGACATGACCCGGCTCGATGGGGGTGGAGCCGAAGGCGGTGTTGCCGATGATGATTTGCTCCTCGGGGACCACCTTGGCGATCTCGTCATAGTTGCCCAGACCGTTTTGCAGGCACAGGATCATGGTGTGCCTGTCGATCATAGGCAGCGCATTGCGGACAGCCGCCTCCAGGTACTGATAGTGTACGAAAACGATCAGCAGATCCACCACACTGATCTCCTTGGGATCGGTGGTAGCCATGGCGGGACGATAGGATACGGTTTCGCCATTCCCGACGCCGGGAACGCATTCATCCAGCAGAATGCCGTTTTTCCGGATAGCCTCGATGACCGGGGCATAGGTGTCCAGCACACAGACCTCGTGTACCTTGGAAAGATAGCTTGCATAGCAGCTGCCGATGGCGCCGCAGCCGACAAATCCGATTTTCATGGAAATATCCTCCTGTATGTCTGATTTATTTCCGGGCCAGCTCCTGGGCCAGCTCTACAATATGCTCCACCGTCACGCCGTTGATGGCCAGCAGACGCTCATAGGGAGCGGACTGACCGAACTGATCCTGAATGCCCACGCGCTTGACGATGCCCTTGCCCATTTCGGCAGCCACCTCGCACACGGCGGAGCCGAGACCGTTGAGAATGTTGTGATCCTCCACGGTGATGATCTTGCCAATGTCGTTGACGGCGGCGGTGACGGCCTCCACATCCAGAGGCTTGATGGTGTGCATATCCAGAACGCGGGCGCTGATGCCCTTGCCTGCCAGCTCCCTGGCGGCCTCGATGGCCAGACGGACGGTATCGCCGTTGGCGATGATGGCAACATCCTTGCCGTCCTGAATGGTGTGAGCCTTACCAATGGTGAACTCCACATCCTCGTCATAGATCTGAGGCACTGCGTCACGGGTGAAGCGCAGATACATGGGACCGTAAGTCTCAGCGGCCTGCCGCACCAGCTTGCGCGCGGCGTTATAATCAGCGGGCATGATGACCGTCATGTTGGGGATGGTGCGCAGCACGCCCATGTCCTCAATGGACTGGTGAGAGGCGCCGTCGTTGGCAGGGGTCACGCCGCCGTGGGAGCAGGCAAACTTCACATTCAGGTTGGGATAGCAGACCTCCTGACGGATCATCTCGCACATACGCAGAGAGCCGAACACCGCGTAGGTCACCACGAAGGGGACCTTCCCGCAGGTGGCAAGGCCCGCGGCCAGACCGGCGCCGTTTTGCTCGGCAATGCCCACATTGATATACTGCCCGGGCAGCTCCTTGCGGAAATCACCGGTCTTGCAGCTCTTGCCGATGTCGATATCCACGACCAGCAGGTCGGGATTTTCCTTGCCCAGTGCTACGATCTCGTGGCCGAAGCCGTCGCGGGTGGCGATATTCTTCTTTTCGCTCATTTCATGTCCCTCCTTGCTTAGTGAACCAGCTGGGCCTTCAGCTCAGCCATGGCCTGCTTATACTGCTCATCATTGGGGGCGACGCCGTGCCAGCCGCACTGGTTTTCCATAAAGGAGACGCCCTTGCCCTTGACAGTGTGTGCATAGATGCACTTGGGCTTGCCGTTCCGGGAGGCGTAGCACTTATCCAGTGTAGCTACGATCTCCTCCATGCTGTGGCCGTCGATCTCCAGCGTTTCCCAGCCGAAGGCGCGGAACTTCTCACCCAGATCGCCGTTGGGCATCACCTCGTCGCAGGTGCCGTCCAGCTGGAGATTGTTGCAGTCTACAAAGACGATCAGGTTATCCAGCTTGTACTTGTGGGCGGTATTGGCAGCCTCCCAGATCTCGCCCTCCTGCGATTCACCGTCGCCCACCACGCAGAACACCTTGTAGTCCTTGTGATCCAGCTTTCCTGCCAGCGCCATACCGGCGGCGCAGGCCAGACCCTGTCCCAGAGAGCCGGTGGAAATATCAATGCCGGGGCATTTGTTCATGGAGGGGTGTCCTTGCAGCATGGAACCCTCCTTGCGCAGCGTGTCCAGCTCGGATTCGGGGAAGAAGCCGACGCTTGCCAGGCAGGCATACTGGATGGGGCAGACATGACCCTTGGAGAGCACCATGCGGTCGCGATCCGGCCAGCGGGGGTTCCTGGGGTCGAGGTTCATGTACTTGAAATAGCAGGCGGTAACAAAATCTGCGGCGGAAAGAGAGCCGCCCGGATGGCCGGACTGTGCCTTGTAGATCATGTCAATGACCTTCATGCGCATTTGCACGGCGGTGTTTTTCAGCTCCTGAATGGAAATGTCTTTCATAAAAATCACCTCATAATAACATTTTCGAAGGGGTATTGTAATATGTCTGACAAACTATGAGTACAGTATACTCCTTTGTCGGACAAAGTCAATAGGGTTTTTGACTTTTTTGGTTTTCTACAAATCAGAGGGCGGCTTTTTGTACAAAATGCGGGAGCAGCTGTCCGTTCCGGGGCTTTTTTGCAGGAAAGCTCCGGGAGGAGAGGTACCCGGAGCTTTCCCGCAGGGTCAACCAACAAGCATGGTGGAGAGAGCGGGGATATAGGTGACGAGGAGCAGAACGACCAGCTCTGCCACAAGGCAGGGGACGATGCCCTTGGTGATCTCCTCGATCTTGATCTTGCCGATGCCGCAGGCCACATACAGGTTGACGCCTACCGGCGGCGTGAACAGGCCCACGGCCAGGTTCACGATCATCACCGTGCCCAGATGAATGGGGTCAATGCCCAGCTGCAGCGCCACCGGCGCGAACAGCGGCGTGAAAATGTACAGCGCGGAGGTGGAGTCCAGGAAGCATCCGGCGATCAGCAGGACGATGTTCACGATGATGAAGAAGATGATCGAGCTGCCGCCGGTGACATTCATCATAAAGCCCTCAATGGCCAGATCCAGCCGGGCGCGGGTGAGCACATAGCCGAACAGCGTGGCGCCCATGGTGATGAACATGACGGTGGCCGTGGTGCTGCAGGAGTCAATGAGGATGTCCTTGATCTTCTTCAGGCTGATCTCCCGATAGACGAAGATACCCACGATCAGCCCGTAGAACACGGAGACGGCGGCCGCCTCGGTGGGGGTGAAGATGCTGCCATAGATACCGCCGAGGATGATGACGGGCATCAAAAGACCCCAGAAGGCATCCTTGAACGCTTTCCAGCGCTCCTTGCCGGTGGCCTTGGGAAGCACCTTCAGATCCATCTTCCGGCCGACGACCAGCGCAGCAACGATCAAGCCTGCGCCCATCAGCAGACCGGGGATCACGCCGGCCTTGAAGAGGTCGGTGATGGAGGCGTCCGCAATAGAACCATACACGACAAAGGTGATGGACGGCGGGATCACCACGCCGATGGCGCCGCCTGCCGCCATCAGAGCGCAGGAGAAGGCGGCGGGATATCCGGCCTTTACCAGGGCGGGTATCATGATCAGGCCCAAGGCCGCCACCGTGGCGGGGCCGGAGCCGGAGATCGCTGCGAAGAAGCAGGAAACCACCACGCAGACCATGGCCATGCCGCCGCGGATGTGGCCCAGGCACTTCTCCGCCAGATTGATAAGGCGGCCGGAAATGCCGGCCTTTTCCATCACATTGCCGGAGAGGATGAAGAAGGGGATCGCCAGCAAAACAAATTTGCTGCTGGCAGAGGAGCACAGACGGGGCAGCACGCTCATAATGGCGTCCAGAGGCTTACCCGCACCCTGCGCCAGAATAGCGCCTACGCTGGACATACCCAGACACACGGCGATGGGTGCGCCGAACACCAGCAGCACCACAAAGACGCCCAATAATACGATTCCGACCATTATTTCTTGCCCTCCTGTTCTTTATATTCCTTGCACATGACCAGCATGGTCTGGAAAAAAGCAATTGCCGCAAAGGCTGCGCCGATGGGGACGAAGGCCCCATAGATCCACTCGGGCCACTGCATATTGGCAGTTTCCTGACCCAGCCGATACTGGCTGATGACCATCTGTACACCGAAAAACACGATCAGCAGACAGAACAGCACGGAGATGCCGTACATGACCAGCTGGATGATCAGCCGCGTATGGGGACTGACACGGTCGGTGATGATGGAAAGCCCCAGATGCGCTCTGCGCCGGGCCGCGATGGCGGTACCCATAAAGCTCATCAGGACAAATAGGTAGGTGGACATTTCATCCGAAACCGCCAGAGAATGCTTGAACAGGAAGCGGGCGATGACGTTTGAAAAGACCAGCACCGCCATAATGGAAACGCACGCGCAGGAAACGAATTTTTCGATTTTCTCAAACATATGGATCCTCCTCATTCAATGCCGAAAGCGGCACAGGCGGCTTCGCCATATTGGGCCTTCAGCTCAGCCGTTACGTCACTTACCGCGTCCTTAAAGGCCTGAAGCTGCTCCTCCATCAGGATATCCACCTGCATACCGGCTTCCTGGAAGCCCTGGATCAGCTCGTCCTCCTCGGCCTCCAGCCGGTCGCGGCCCCATTCGCAGGCATCGGAGGCGCACTGCTGGAGAAGCGCCTGTGTATTTTCGTCCAGGCTTTCCCAAACCTTTTTGTTGGCCACAAAGAGATCATTTTCATAGCTGTAATTCCAGATGGTCATGTACTTCTGAATTTCATCCATCTTGGCAGATTTGGTCACGGAGCAGCCGTTTTCCTGTCCGTCAATGGTCTTTTGCTGGATGGCGGTGAACACCTCGCTCCAGCTCATGGCCGTGGGACTGGCGCCCAGCGCCTTGAATACGCCCATATATACCGCCGAGCCGGGGACACGGATCTTCAGATCCTTCAGATCCTCCGGTGTGGTGACCGGATGCTTGCTGTTGGTGAGCTGGCGGAAGCCGTTGTGGAAGGAACCCAGATACGTGATGCCCTTTGCATCCAGCAGCTCTGCGTAGTAAGCACCGCCGGTGGTGTCGATGACCTGCCGTGCCTCCTGATAGGAGGTAAAGGACCAGGGCAGCGTCGCCACGGACATCTTGGGCTCTATGTTGGCCAGGACGCAGGTGGCATAAGCTCCCAGATCCGCTGCGCCTACGGCGATATACTCCACGCCCTTGGTGCTGTTGCCGCCGGCCAGCGTGTCGTTGGGAAACACATCAATGGTGATGCTTCCGCCTGAACGCTCCGCCACCAGGTCTGCGAAGTGGTGGGCTACCAGCGAGTCGATTTGCGTGTCTGTTCCGTTGACCGCCATGGACAAATTGATTTTCCGATATGCGCCGTCCTCACTGTCAGAGGCCGTTGTGCCGCTGCAGCCGGACATCGTGCCCAGCAGCAGTACGGCACCCAGTAGTAATGCGAGCCATCGTTTGCACCGATTCATGTTCCATACCTCCAGCAAAACTTCGTCTTTTGTCATGTGTCTGACAAAGGCATTTATAGTATAGCAAGCCCCATTCTTTTCGTCAACCCCTATTGAGAATTTCAACAATTCGCACTATTCTGACAGAATGGTTTTGTGCAAAACGGAGGGACTGTTCCTTGGCCGCCTGTGCCTCTCCTGCAAGTTCAGGGAGGAAACGGGCGAGAGCCTGAGGGACGTCATCCTGAAAGAAAAAACGGAGAAGGCCAACGCCTCCTCCGTTATTCGGATAAGCCCCTCACCGCTATCGGCTCATATCCTGGCTTTTCCTTTCTGTCAGTATGGAAACTCTTTTCAAATCCGAAAGCACTTATGCAGGGCTTTATACTCACCCAACGCCAAAATCGTAATGTCATCGGACAATATGGTGTCCGGCGTAACGGAAACATCCGTTTCTCCTGCGCGTTTGATGCCGAGAATGTTGATGCCAAACTTTCTGCGGACGTTCAGCTCACCAACGCTTTTCCCGATCCACGCCTCCGGCACCTGCACTTCAAAGATGGCGTGCTGCTCGTCGATCTCTATGTAGTCGAAAATATGGTCGGCAGTGAATCGGATCGCCGCCCATTTTGCCACCTGCTTTTCAGGGTAGACCACGTTATCTGCGCCGTTGCGGAGCAGAAACTTCGCCTGCACATCGCGTTCGGCGCGGGATACCACGCATTTGGCACCCAGCTCTTTCAGCAGCGAGGTGGTCTCCAGCGAGTTCTGGAAGCTGCCGCTGATGGTCACAAAACAAACATCAAAATTTCCGATACCGAGCGAACGCAGGAACTCCGCATTGGTGCTGTCGCCGATCTGTGCGTTGGTGAC
>ULXY01012770.1_pt1 | contig 11054 bp, 8 predicted proteins | sample 1961741 | NCBI WGS metagenome assembly ULXY01 (sample SAMEA4835851, study PRJEB28245) | human gut metagenome | biome: gut microbiome; material: fecal sample | place: Denmark | collected 2008
TGTTCCTCCATCCTTGTCCCCACACGCGTGGGGATGATCCTGGTTGATGAAGATGCCAACAAATAAGAAACTCCTTGTCCCCACACGCGTGGGGATGATCCTCTGTCAAAGGTAAGCTATGCAGGCGATAATCACTTGTCCCCACACGCGTGGGGATGATCCTGCAGAAAAGAGGTTACACGGTTGTTGGAGATTCTTGTCCCCACACGCGTGGGGATGATCCCAAAACAGCGGTTGTTCGATATGTATATCGCAACTTGTCCCCACACGCGTGGGGATGATCCCAAAACAGCGGTTGTTCGATATGTATATCGCAACTTGTCCCCACACGCGTGGGGATGATCCCAAAACAGCGGTTGTTCGATATGTATATCGCAACTTGTCCCCACACGCGTGGGGATGATCCTTGCCAAGCGTGTTGCAAGAGGCGAAAAAATCACTTGTCCCCATACGCGTGGGGATGATCCGTGGCACACCTCGACAAAGCCAAACATCAGAGTCTTGTCCCCATACGCGTGGGGATGATCCTTCGTTTCAGCTTGGACAGACTTTCTGCCCGATCTTGTCCCCATACGCGTGGGGATGATCCTGTCTAAAGCTGATAAAAACAACGAGTGTGATACTTGTCCCCATACGCGTGGGGATGATCCTCTATTATAGAAACAAGAGATAAGAAAGGGTTCCTTGTCCCCATACGCGTGGGGATGATCCTCCCAGTCAATCATCTTTGCATTGCCCTCACCGCTTGTCCCCACACGCGTGGGGATGATCCTTCTTCTTCGCATTCTACACATAGTAGTCTTACACTTGTCCCCACACGCGTGGGGATGATCCCCGTTGCACCGTCTTTTGTCAAAATATCGCAGTCTTGTCCCCACACGCGTGGGGATGATCCAGAACACCGCTCGCAGAGCCAACAAGCGTTCCTCTTGTCCCCACACGCGTGGGATGATTCTTACCTCTTTGTTTTGTGTTTGTAAGCACACTACTAAGCATACCGTCATCTATTGCTACGGAAAACGCTACCGACTTGATTGATTTTCCGGCAAGTACCTTTGCCACCAATTCGTAGAGTTCTTCGGCACTCCATTCTTTGTGTCTGTTTTTTTGTTTTAACACCTCCGAACTGCAAGCATATTTGAGCCGAACCCATTTCCTTATCATCTGGCGGAAATTTGTCTCATTTGCTCTTTCCGGTGTTTTCATCCATTCTCCTTTTCTGTATTTTTCAACAGCTTTTCTTTTGTACGCATAATCGTATTTCACAAAATTACCCTCCTTACCGGATGTCCGGTAAGGAGGGTAAATATCACTATAACAACGGGGTTAACGTATTTTTTGAGTATATTACTTTATATCTGCGTGGTGTGCCTGAATTGACTTTACGCCGAAGTGCTTGTTCGCTTTAAGTGACTTTATACCCTCGATGCTTGCCTTAGCGGCCGCCATTGTTGTGATATAAGGCACCTTATGTCTGATTGCTGACTTGCGGATGTAGCTGTCATCGTTTGCACTCGTCTTTCCTGCGGGTGTGTTGATGATAAGCTGGATATCGCCGTTTGCTATTGCATCGGTGATGTTGGGTCTGCCCTCGTACATTTTGTTGATACGTTCAGCGGTGATGCCTGCATCCTTTATCATATCATAGCTCTTGCCTGTTGCAAGGATACGGAAACCAAGCTCGCTGAATGATTTTGCGATTTCAAGCAGTTCGGGCTTATCTCTGTCACATACGCTGAGGAGAACTGTTCCCTCAAGAGGTAGCTTTACCTGTGTTGCCTCCTGAGCCTTGTAGTACGCTTCTCCAAATGTGGGAGCGATTCCGAGAACCTCGCCTGTTGAACGCATTTCGGGACCGAGAACGGGGTCAACCTCCTGGAACATATTGAAGGGGAATACCGCTTCCTTAACGCCGTAGTGGTTGATTACCTTGTCGTGAAGCTCGGGTACAGGGGAGGGCTTGCCTGTCAGCGATGATGTGATTATCTGTGTAGCAAGCTGTACCATGTTGATGTCGCAAACCTTTGATACCAGCGGTACTGTACGGGACGCTCTGGGGTTAGCTTCAAGAACATAGACAGTATCGTCTTCAATAGCGTACTGCATATTCATAAGACCGCATACATTCATTTCAACGGCAATCTTCTTTGTGTAATCCTTGATTGTTGCGACCTGCTTTTCCGTAAGGTTCATAGACGGCAGGATACAAGCGGAGTCACCGGAGTGAACACCTGCAAGCTCGATATGCTCCATAACAGCGGGAACAAAGCAGTTCTTGCCGTCCGAGATAGCGTCAGCCTCGCACTCTGTTGCGTGGTGGAGGAAACGGTCTATCAGTATAGGTCTGTCGGGGGTAACGCCTACTGCCGCAGACATATAGACCTTCATCATTTCGTCATCGTGCACAATCTCCATACCTCTGCCGCCGAGAACGTATGAAGGACGTACCATTACGGGATAGCCGATGCGGTTTGCGATTTCAAGCGCTTCGTCAACATTTACAGCCATTCCGGATTCGGGCATCGGGATTTTGAGCTTGTCCATCATAGCACGGAAGTGATCTCTGTCTTCCGCAAGGTCGATAGTTTCGGGAGTTGTACCGAGAATGTTTACACCGTATTTCTTAAGGTCGCTTGCAAGGTTGAGCGGTGTCTGACCGCCGAACTGAGCGATAACGCCGAGCGGCTTTTCCTTATCGTGAATCGAAAGAACGTCTTCAAGGGTGAGCGGCTCAAAGTAGAGCTTATCCGATGTATCGTAGTCGGTTGAAACTGTTTCGGGGTTGCAGTTTACGATGATAGATTCAAAGCCGAGCTTTTTGAGTGCAAGTGCCGCATGAACGCAGCAGTAGTCAAATTCGATACCTTGACCTATTCTGTTGGGACCGCCGCCAAGAATCATTATCTTGGGCTTGTCGCTGACAGGGCTTTTATCCTCGTCAAGATGATAGGTGGAGTAGTAGTAAGCCGCATTATCCGTACCGCTTACATGAACGCCTTCCCACGCTTCCTTTATGCCGAAGCCGATACGGGCATTTCTGATCTCTTCCTCTGTAACCTCAAGAAGTGAGCTTAAATAACGGTCGGAGAAACCGTCCAGCTTTGCCTGCTTTAGTACAGCCTTTTCGGGAACAGAACCCTTGATCTTGAGCAGTGCTTCTTCTTCGTCAACAAGCTCCTTCATCTGCTGTAAGAACCAGTCCTTAATCTTTGTAAGGGCATGGATTTCTTCAATAGTAGCGCCCTTGCGAAGCGCTTCATATATAACAAACTGTCTTTCGCTTGTGGGGTATCTCAGCTGTGCTAAAAGCTCTTCCTTTGTCATATCGTGGAAGTTCTTTGCAAAGCCAAGACCGTATCTGTCCTTTTCAAGTGAACGTATAGCCTTCTGGAAAGCCTCTTTATAGGTCTTGCCGATGCTCATTACTTCACCGACAGCTCTCATCTGTGTTCCGAGTTTATCCTCTGCGCCCTTGAACTTTTCGAATGCCCAACGTGCGAACTTGATTACAATATAATCTCCGTCGGGGTAATACTTGTCGAGTGTGCCGTACTTACCGCAGGGGATATCCCCCAGCGTCAGACCGCAGGCAAGGAGGGCGGAAACGAAGGCAATAGGGAAGCCTGTAGCCTTTGAAGCAAGAGCGGAAGAACGTGATGTTCTGGGGTTTATTTCGATTACAACAATACGTCCTGTTTCGGGATTACGGGCAAACTGACAGTTGCAGCCGCCGATAACCTCGATGGATTCGATAATGCGGTAAGACATTTCCTGAAGCTCTTTCTGAACATCTTCAGGAATAGTCAGCATAGGAGCGGAACAGAACGAGTCGCCCGTATGCACGCCGATGGGGTCGATGTTTTCGATAAAGCAAACGGTAATCTTGTTGTTGTCGGCATCACGGACAACTTCAAGCTCAAGCTCTTCCCAGCCGAAGATACATTCCTCGACAAGAACCTGACCTACAAGAGATGCCTGCAAGCCTCTTTCACATACGACCTTAAGTTCGTCTACATTATAAACCATTCCGCCGCCGGCACCGCCCATTGTATAGGCAGGACGAAGAACTACAGGGTACTTGAGTTCCTCGGCTATCTTGACAGCTTCATCAATCGTGTAAGCAACTTCACTTCTCGGCATACCGATACCGAGATCCTTCATTGCATTCTTGAACTCGATACGGTCTTCACCACGTTCGATAGCGTCGACCTGAACGCCGATTACCTGTACGTTGAACTTTTTCAGTACACCTGCCTTGTCAAGCTCAGAGCAGAGATTAAGTCCTGACTGACCGCCGAGGTTGGGCAGAAGCGCATCGGGACGTTCCTGCTCGATAATCTGAGTAAGTCTGTCGAGGTTGAGCGGTTCAATGTAGGTGATGTCCGCTACATCCGGGTCGGTCATAATAGTTGCGGGGTTTGAGTTTACAAGAACTATCTCGTAACCGAGCTTCTTGAGTGCTTTACAAGCCTGTGTGCCTGAATAGTCAAACTCACAAGCCTGACCTATGATGATAGGGCCGGAGCCTATTATCATAATTTTGTTAATGTCCTGTCTTTTTGGCATATTTCTCATCCTTACCGCACTTTTGCAGTGCGAAATTTTTATTTGCCGTATTGTTGGCATATTTTATTAGGATAATAATATCACAAAATCCGACAGAATGCAATAGAAAACTTCCGGATAGGGGAGATTTGTCATAAAAGTAACATTTTCAGGCGGATGTTCGGTTTTGGGTACGAAAAAGCCGACCTGCCGGAAAAGGTCGGCTGATGATATTCAATCATATTTTTTCAAATATAAGGATTTTCTGAGTTACTTTCTTGATTAAAGGGAGGTTTCTGAACGGTTTCAATATCGGCATGATTTCTGTCATACCACGGATGATATCGTCATTTTTTATACATCTGAAACCGTCTGCCGCTTTACCTAAATCATCAAAGGTATCAGCACCAAACACGAATTTTGCACCGGTGTCCTGAATTGATTTTTCGGTATGTTCCTTGTTTACCCACTTTTTAGCAAGGCACTCCATAAGCACTGTCGCATTATCGAATTTATCTCTGATAATCGACAGCATCTGAGCGTTTTCATCAGAGGTAAGATACATTGAAAGACCTTCGATTATAAATAGCATTTTTCCTCTTTTTGTTACCTTGTCAGCCCAAGCAGGATCGGTTGCGGAAATGCCTATTGTAGACACCCTGCCTGATTCGTGATATATTGCGTCACGAACCTCTATAGTTTCCGGCAGATCGACATTGTACCATATTATTCTGCCGTTATCCATACGGTAAAATCTTGTATCAAGTCCGCAGGCTATGTTTACAACTGTGCAATCGGGATTTTTGTTTATAAAGTCTTTGACCAATTCGTCAAATACGATGGTTCGTGCGATTACTCCGTTGCTCATCGTAGAATCATTTTCCGCTTTTGAAAAGTCATAGTCTATCTTATTGACAAGCTCTATAGCCTTAGCATCATAAAATTTAGCGTTCCTTTTTCTTGAATATTTGGCTCTTGCGTAAAAACTCTGTAGCATAGTTTCTGCTGAGCCTGTAAGCAGTGGATTGATTTTTTTGTCTTCCATAATATCTCCGTTAATACACAAATACATTTTGGTTAATCCTAACTAACCAAAATCATTTTACCACAAAGATGCGCCTCTGTCAATAAAAATCCAAGAGTATTGCGGCTGAAGAGCGGATTTAAACAGGTTATAATCGGTTATAAATCAAAATTTCATAATATCGAAATAAAAATGTAAAAAAAGACTTGACAAAGGAGTCAGGATTTGTTATAATAAATCACGTTGTGAAAACAACTCAAAAGTTTTATAGCTTTTGAGCCACTAGCTCAGGCGGCAGAGCACCTGCCTTTTAAGCAGGGTGTCCCGGGTTCGATTCCCGGGTGGCTCACCAAAGTCCTTCGATTAAATTCGGGGGACTTTTTTATTTGTGTTTTGATAAGTACCGAATTGCACTGAACGAAGCTGTTTTTGCGGTATCGGAAAAAATTTTGCGACAAAACTTGACATCGGGGCAGATATAGTATAATATATAATTATAATTATCAGAAAAGAGAACTGTATGACCAAAAAGGAAAGAGCAGGGCTTGTTATAGACGGGCTTGCCGAGTGCTATCCGGATGTGAAATGCGCTCTTGTTTATAAAAAGCCGCATGAGCTTCTGATAGCGACAAGGCTTTCGGCACAGTGTACCGATAAGCGAGTAAATATGGTTACTCCCGCACTTTTCGAAAAATTCCCCGATATTGACAGCTTTGCGGCGGCAGAGCCTGACGAGGTTGCGGAATATATACATTCGTGCGGACTATATAAGACAAAAGCTGTCGATATTGTTATGATGTGCAGAATGCTCCGTGATGATTTCGGCGGTGAAATTCCTGATACAATAGAACAGCTTGTAAAGTTGCCCGGGGTCGGAAGAAAGACAGCTAATCTTATAGTGGGCGACCTCTACGGTAAGCCTGCTCTTGTATGCGACACACACGTTATAAGAGTTAGCGGAAGGCTGGGTCTTACCGACGGAACAAAGGATGCGCTGAAGGTTGAAAAACAGCTTGCCGCAATAATAAAGCCGGACGACAGATTGATGATGTGTCACAGGCTTGTGTGGCACGGTCGGCTTGTGTGCAGTGCGGCAAAACCGAATTGCAGCGAATGCAGGCTGAGCGGTTTTTGTAAGTTCTTTTCGGGGACAAAATAAAATAACGGCTTGGAGTGAGTATTATGAAAGGAAAGGTACGCAACGCAATAATAATTGCCGCAGGCGTGCTTATCCTTACCGTAATGCTCACTGTTGTTTTATATTACTATAACGACAAATTAATGCGTGATAACGCATGGGTGTTCTCTGTGAATGAAACCTCGTACGATGAAAGCTCGTATTCGTATGAGCAAAAACCGGATCTTAATTCAGCGGATCTTGAAACGCTGATGCAGATTAAAGGCGTCGGGCGGAAAACGGCACACGATATTATAAACTATCGTGAAAAGCACGGGAAATTTACATCTATGTCACAGCTTAAAGAGATAAACTCGGTAGATGATGAAGTATATATGATACTGTGCAGTCGGTTTACCGTTGCCTCGTCGGGATATTACACTAAAAACGAGTCTTACGGCATTCGTAAGGTAAACCTCAATAAAGCTACCGTAGACGAGCTGATGAGCGTTGATGGAATAACGGAGGAAATCGCAAAGAATATTATATTGCGCCGTAAAGACCACGGAGATTATACCTCTGTAAGAGAACTTCTTGATACCGAGGGCATAACTATAACTCTTTACAGCAAAATTTCCGATAAACTGACAGTTTGATTTTATATTATTTTAGTGAGAAATTGCCAAAAAACTATTGATTTTATTGCAGTGATTTGGTATACTTAATTAATAAAGCATAACGCTTTATATATTTACAGGAAATACAAGGCGTTACGGAGGTCATTATGGATTATAATATCAAAGACGTATCCGGCAGACTGAAAAGCACAAGAGAGTACCTTGATATATCTGTCGGCGAAATGGCAAACAAAACAAACGTCACCACAGACGAATATATTTCACTTGAAAACGGAGAAAAGGATTTTTCGCTTTCATTCCTGAATCAGGCGGCGGACGCACTCGGCATTGAGCTTATAGAACTTCTTACAGGTGTTACGCCTAAGCTCAATACATATTCGATAGTCCGTAAGGATCAAGGCTTACCGATTGAGCGTCGGGAAAGATTTGCCTATCAGCACCTTGCCTATCTTTTTAAAAACAAGAAAATAGAGCCGTTGCTGGTAACAGCTCCTTATGATGAGGAGGAGCAGAAAAAGCCTATACACCTGTCAGTACACGACGGTCAGGAAATGGACTATATAATATCGGGAACGTTGAAGTTCCAGATAGGCAGTCATATTGAAACGGTAAGTGAAGGCGACTGCATTTATTACGACAGCATGAATCCGCACGGAATGATAGCCGTTGACGGCAAGGACTGCAAGTTCTTGGCGATACTGATCTGATAAACAAAGGAACGGAAAGAAAAGTATATGGAACAGGTTAAAAATTACTACAAGAGATTTGTAAAAGAAGGCTTTGATGAGAACGGGATACTGAATAAGTTCGAGATAGACTGCCCCGATAACTATAACTTCGGTTACGATATTATAGATAAGTTCGGAGAAATCGACCCTGACAGGAGAGCGCTTATCCACATCGACCTTCAGGAAAACCGTCACGATTTTTCCTATTCACAGCTTTCGAAGCTGTCAACGCAGGCGGCAAATCTTTTCAAGTCATACGGTATAAAAAAAGGCGACAAGGTAATGCTGGTACTGAAAAGGAACTACCAGTTCTGGATTGCGATAATCGCTCTTATCAAGCTTGGTGCGGTTGCTATACCCGCAACGCATCTGCTGACAACACACGACTTTACCTATCGCTTTGAACGTGCAAGCGTAAAAGCTATAGTATGTACCGGCTATAATCCCGATATAGCCAAGTATGTCGATGAGGCGCAGGAAGAAATCCATGCTGACGGCCTTGTTAAATTTATAGCAAACGGTCACAGGGACGGCTGGATTCCGTTCGATGATGAAATTGCCGGAATGCCCGAAACTATGGAGCGTGTGCAGACGGATACAAGGGAGCATATGCTGTTATATTTCACATCGGGTACTACGGGCTATCCCAAGATGGTTGTCCATAATCACAGATATGCACTCGCACATATTCAGACTGCGGCACACTGGCAGAATGTCGATTCTGACGGTGTTCATCTTACAATATCCGATACAGGCTGGGGAAAAGCCGCCTGGGGCAAGCTGTTCGGTCAGATGTCGCTCGGTGCGTGCGTGTTCGTGTATGATTTTGACAAGTTCATACCGACCGATATGCTGAGGATAATGCAGAACTATAAGATAACCTCATTCTGTGCGCCTCCTACCATGTTCCGTTTCTTTATAAAGGAGGGACTTGAAAACTACGATCTTTCGAGTCTTAAATATTCCGCTATTGCAGGCGAGGCACTCAACCCTGAGGTGTATAACAAGTGGCTTGAGTTTACCGGCCTTAAGCTGATGGAGGCATTCGGTCAGACCGAATCGACAGCACTGCTTGCAAATCTTGTAGGCATGACGCCTAAGCCCGGCTCAATGGGCAAGCCTACTCCGCTCTATGATGTCGACATTGTCGATGATGACGGAAATCCGGTGCCTGTCGGAGAAGTCGGTGAAATAGTAGTCCGTGCCGAACGTGGCAAGGACGGCCTTTTTGACGGTTATTACCGTGATGATGAGCTTACCGCTCAGGCATGGCACGACGGGCTGTATCATACAGGCGATACTGCTTGGAAGGATGAGGACGGCTACTTCTGGTATGTCGGAAGAAATGATGATGTTATCAAGGCAAGCGGTTACCGTATAGGACCTTTCGAGATTGAAAGCGTTCTGATAGCGCACCCGTCTGTACTTGAGTGTGCCGTTACGGGTGCACCCGACCCTATAAGAGGTCAGGTGGTAAAGGCAACAATCGTTCTTGCAAGAGGCTATGAACCGTCTGAAGAGCTTAAAAAAGAGCTTCAGACTTACGTTAAGAAGAACACTGCGCCTTATAAATATCCGAGAATAGTGGAGTTCGTTGACGAGCTTCCCAAAACTATCAGCGGCAAGATAAGAAGGGTACAGATTCGTAACGAGGATAACAAGAAAAACAGTTAATGACAGAATTCGCCGCAGGTAATACTTGCGGCGATAGTTTTAGAGGGCTTTATGGAGTATTACATCTATCTGTTGCAGATATTCGGCGGCGGTAACCCGAAAATTCACGAGGTGATAAAGGCATACGGTAATGCAAGACTTGCGTATGAGCATATCAGCAGCGGCGATATGTCGCATATACCTTCTAACCGTCACGAGTATGTCCGCAGAGCGTCACTCGAACGCTCAAAGGTGATAATGGATTATTGCACCGGGAATAATATCGGCATTGTCACAATTGATGACAGGAATTATCCCGAACAGCTTAAGAATATATATAATCCGCCCGTTCTGCTGTTTACTGCGGGAGATATAAACTGCCTGCAAGGTAAGCTGGCAGTGTCGATAGTAGGCCCCAGAAAGCCGTTTGGCAATGCGATAAGGCTTGCGGAAAATATTTGCTACAATCTTGCAAGAAGCGACATTGTTCTTGTAAGCGGCTTTGCACTGGGTATAGACAGGATAGCGCACAACAACAGCATCCGTCACCACAAGCCGACCGTGGCTGTGCTTGCCTGCGGAATAACTATTGATTATCCGAATAATTCATTCGGGCTGAGAAAGAACATAATCGACAACGGCGGACTTATTCTGTCGGAGCTGCTCCCGGACACACCGTGCAATTCCGATTATTTCAAATTCAGAAACCGTATTATTTCAGGGCTTTCAAAGGGTACTGTCGTGATAGGCGGCTACAACGGAAGCGGAAGCCTTATCACTGCAAACCATGCGTTCGAGCAGGACAGAGAGGTATTCTTTACTATACCTGACGATACGCTGGATAAGAAATACAGCCGTGTTATCAGATTTCTGCGTGACGGGGCGCATTCCGTTTATGATTTCTATGATATTATCAATGAGTTTTATCCGACTTACCGTGACAGAATCGACGATACATATCTTGATAAGGAACAGCTGACAAGCTTTGTGATGCACGAGGATGTCAGGGAAACAGCGCCTGCTGAGGATTTGCCGACGGTTTGTGAAGCAAAGGAACCTGAGCCTGCGAAAAAAGATGAGAAGAAGCCTCTGCCTAAGGTAAAGGCGGCAGATGCACCACGCTTTAAAATTACAGGTGTCAAGGATAAGGAAAAGGAAATAGATTATTTCCGAGTAACTCCTGAAAATGTGCTGAAAAAGCGGAAAAAAGCGGGAAAGCCTGCTACACTGAATGATACGGCAGTAAAAGAAAGAATTCCGCTAATAGCGCCGATTGCCGAAACCGATAACACAGACGTGAGTAAGGCAGAGCCGGTAACGGATACGGAAGAAAAGCAGAGCGGACAAAT
>ULXY01059779.1_pt1 | contig 11048 bp, 8 predicted proteins | sample 1961741 | NCBI WGS metagenome assembly ULXY01 (sample SAMEA4835851, study PRJEB28245) | human gut metagenome | biome: gut microbiome; material: fecal sample | place: Denmark | collected 2008
GAGACCATCGAGAAGGGCAGCGACATCGTGGTCGTGGCTGTCTTTGCCAAAGACCCTGCCCTCAGCATGTTTCACCTGGGCGAACACGAACTGCGCCTGATCGGATCGATGATGTACCGCCACGAGGATTATCTCACCGCCATCGACTATGTGAGCAAAGGCATCGTCAACCTCAAGCCTCTCATAAGCAACCGTTTCGCCTTTGAGGAATATGATGACGCATACAGATTCATCGACAGCCATCGCGAGACGAGTATGAAGATTATCATCGACTTAGACCAGAAACCACAAGAGAAGAAATAGCAGACAGGCAAGAAGAGACAGTCTGCACACCATTGGCAGATACAGAGAAAGGATGTACTGACGTGTGCAGACTGTCCAAAAAGATTGGACCGCAGCAATGGGCACCGCCAGAAAGATGCCCACGCAACGGAAGCCAGACAATGTATCCAGCAATCTAAAACTAAAGACGACAATGGAAAAGAAACAATCAGTAATAGGTATCGGCGAAGCTCTCTTTGACATGCTGCCAAGTGGAAAGAAACTCGGTGGCGCTCCAGCCAACTTCGCCTATCATGTCTCTCAGTTTGGGCTCGACAGTTGGGCTGTCAGCGCAATGGGTGATGACGAGTTGGGCAAGGAACTGGAAAAGGAACTCGACGACCACCATCTCAACTATGAGATAGAAAAGATAGACTACCCTACCGGCACCGTACAGGTGACGCTCGACGCCAATGGAATACCCTGCTATGACATCAAGGAAGGAGCAGCCTGGGACAATATACCCTATACCCCCGCCCTGGACAGATTGGCCAAGAACTGCACCGCCGTCTGCTATGGCTCGCTGGCCCAGCGCAACGAGGTGTCACGCAATACCATCTACCGATTTCTCGACAATATGCCTGAAGAGAAAGAAACTCTCAAAATCTTTGACATCAATCTGCGTCAAGGATTCTATAACAAGGAGATTATCACCGAGAGCATCAAACGATGCAATATCCTCAAGATCAACGACGAGGAACTGATCACCGTAAGCCGCCTCTTCGGCTATCCAGGCATAGACCTGGAGAACAAATGCTGGCTTCTCCTGGGCAAATACAACTTGAAGATGCTCATCCTGACCTGTGGCGTAAACGGCAGCTACGTATTTACACCAGGCGAGATATCATTTATCGAGACACCCAGAGTGGAAGTGGCTGACACCGTGGGCGCCGGCGATTCGTTCACAGGCGCATTTGTGGCAAGCATCCTGAAGGGCAAGAACGTAAGGGAAGCCCACGAACTGGCGGTGAAGGTATCGGCATATGTCTGCACACAGCATGGTGCCATGCCTATATTGCCCGAAGAATATACCAGATGACACCTCTTCTGCCCCATAGCGGCTGAAAGCGGCCGTGACATTGGGGCAGAATCAGCATGCGGACCGCTGGACTCGGACACACGCAGAGCAGGAAGCGTTATGAGCACTTGTTATGCCAACGACAACCGGGCTTCTGCATTTCCTGTTCGTCAAAGGTTGTGATTAGTTAGGATATTAGTACTTTTGTACATCCAATAAAGATTATTCCGTTGTGAAGACTAATCGGACGGGGGCATTATTTACATTGCTCTCGTCCTTCTTTTTATAATTCAATCTCAGAAACAGAAAAACAGAATTGCTAAATATAATAAAAGATATACAGCCGCACCTATTCCACCCATTCCTTCTCCCATCGCACACTTCAGCTAAAGAAAAAAGTGGGGAGATGGGGATTGGGGGTCAATGTTTTTTTGTAACTTTGCAGCACATCCGTGGCTGCCCTGTGGCTTTGCGATGGTACATCAAGCCCACGACCTGGGCATCATCAGTCGCGAGCACTACGACTGGTGGTATGACGAGATGATAAAGAAAAATCCACGGGAAGAAGGATGGGGGCAATACGACATCTCTGAAACCATAGGCCGGGAAATTCGTATCAAGTCTATCGCCGAAAAGGGTATACCGAGAACCCGATAACAATCAACTAACACATACAACTATGAAACATCTATTATGTACATTGCTGTTGACATTGACAGTATGCCTCTGCTCAGCCCAGACCGAACACATGAAGTTTAAGGGCATCCCTATGGAAGGAACCCTGCAGTCGTTTACCCTCAAACTCAAGGCCAAAGGATATGTGCCCTTAGGCACCGAAGACGGAGTGTCGGTGCTGAAAGGCGAGTTTGCCGGTTACAAGAATTGCCATATCTATGCCGTGGCCGACAAAAGTGGCATGATATGCCGTGTCTGCGTAGAGTTTCCTAAGATGGACAAGTGGGCCGATCTCGAAAGCTGCTACTCCAGCTATAAGGACATGCTCACCGAGAAATACGGCGAGCCCAAAGTATGTGTGGAGGAATTTCAAAACAAGTATGCAGATGACGACAACAGCCGCATGTGCGAAGTTCAGCTTGACCGCTGCAAATACCATAGCACCTTTGCCTGCAAGAACGGAGATATAACCCTCGAGATAACCCATCAGAAATTCGACTGCTTCGTGCAGCTCAGCTACTACGACAAAGCCAACCAGGACAAGCTGAGACAAAACATTATGGAGGATTTATAAAGTCAAGGGGGCTAAAAACAAAAAAACTCCCACCGAAGCGGGAGTATAGGTTTTACCCTTCGGCATTACTGCCTTATTGTGATAAGATGTAGGAATCTTATTCTCTGCTGCAAATATATAACAAATAATTTGTTCAAACAAACAATTTTCTGTATTTTTACCGAAAATAACTAAGAAAACATCATCATAACTCATTATGGCACGAATTCTTGGCATAGACACCGGCACCAACAGCCTCGGCTGGGCCATCGTAGATAAGGACGAGAAGGGCTATCATCTGATAGACCGCGGTGTAAACATCTTCCAGGAAGGTGTAAAGATTGACAAAGGTATAGAATCATCAAAAGCCTCAGAACGCACGCTGCACAAGAGTACCCGCGTACGCTATTACCGCATCAAGCTGCGCAAAATAAACCTGCTGCACATTCTGAGTGACAATCATCTCTGCCCTCCACTCTCACATGAAGAACTGAGAGACTGGCGCCTCAAAAAGATATATCCCAAAACAGAGCTCTTCATGCAATGGCAAAGCACAGATGACGCAGCTGGAAAGAATCCCTATGCCTGCAGACACAGATGTCTGCACGAAGTGCTGGATATGGACAAGCTGACAGACCGCTACGAACTTGGTCGCGCCTTCTACCACATCATCCAACGCAGAGGTTTTCTGAGCAACCGCAAAGAACAGGACTCTGATGACAGTGGCAAGGTGAAGGAAGGCATCAGCGACCTTACCAAAGAGATGGAGAAAGCCGGCTGCGAATATCTCGGCGACTACTTCTATACATTATATAATAATAAGGAGAAGATACGCAATCATTATACTGCCCGTATAGAGCATTACCATGCCGAGTTTAAGGCTATCTGTGAGAAGCAGAGGCTCCCTGAAGACCTCGCGCAGCAGATAGAAAAAGCCATATTCAACCAGCGGCCGCTGAAATCCCAAAAGAAGCAGGTAGGCAAATGTGTCTTTGAAAAGAACAAGGCCAAATGTCCGGTGTCTCATCCTAAATATGAAGAATTCAGGATGCTGGCGTTTATCAACAATATCAAGATAAAGACGCCCGAAGACGCGACGCTGCGCCCACTCAATGCGGAAGAACGGGAAAACATCATGCCCCTGTTCTACAGGAAGTCAAAAGCGAATTTCGACTTTGAGGATATCGCCAAGAAACTTGCTCCCAAGAAGATGTATGGCTGCATCAAGAAAAGCAAAGATGCCGAAATGCCATATTTGTTCAATTACGATATGGACACCTCAGTCTCCGGCTGTCCCGTAACTGCCAGCCTAAAAGACATATTCGATGATGACTGGGAAAAAGGCATCCGCGAGGTATATACATTGGGCGAAGGCAAGAGCGGAAGCCAGATAATAAATGACGTATGGCATGCGCTGTTTTTCTATTCAGACACCGACAAGCTGAAAGAGTTTGCCCAAAAGCGGCTGCAACTCGACGAAGAGGATGCAAAGAAATTCAGCACCATCAAGATACCGTCTGCCTATGCCTCGCTCAGTCTGAAAGCCATCCTCAAGATTCTTTCTTTCCTGCGTAGAGGTCTGCTCTATTCGCATGCCGTATTCCTGGCGAATATAGGGAAGGTCGTGCCTCAGTATATATGGGAATTGCCGGAAACCAGAGAAGGTGCAATAGAAAATGTCATCAATGAGATAAATAGATATGACGCCCGCAAAGACTCACGAACGCTGGAGGTCTGCATCAAAGACTATCTGAAGCATCAGTATAATGCGACGGATGACGCGCTGAAGGAACTGTATCATCCCTCGATGACCGAAACCTACGCACGGGTTATGCCCAACGAACTGGGCGAATACCGCTTGGGCTCTCCTCGTCTGGACAGCGTACGCAACCCTATGGCTATGCGCTCGATGTTCAGACTGCGCAAACTGATAAACCGCCTTCTGGCGGAAGGGAAAATAGATGCCGACACCACTATACATATCGAGTTTGCGCGCGAACTGAACGATGCCAACAAGCGGGCTGCCCTGCACGACTACCAACGCGAGAACCAAAATGAGAAGGATAAGGCACGCAAAGCCATCATCGACCTGTACAAAGAGGAAACGGGATTAGAAATCGTGCCGAATGATAAAGACATACTGAAATATATGCTGTGGGAAGAGCAAGATCACATTTGTCTCTATACCGGAGACAACATCTCGATAGCCAGCTTCATCGGCGCCAATCCCAAGTATGACATCGAGCACACCATACCACGCAGTGTGGGCGGAGACAGCACGCGTATGAATCTGACTCTCTGTGACTGCAGATTCAATCGCGAGACCAAGAAGACCAAGTTGCCTTCAGAATTGCCCAATCACGAAGAAATCCTCTCCCGAATATCCGGATGGAAAAGGGAATATGAAGAGCTGGAGACCAAAATACGCAAGAACAAACGCGCCACCAAGGGTTGCAGCACCAAAGAACAGAGAGACAAGATGATACGCAAGCGCCGCCTACGGGAGATGCAACGCGACTACTGGAAAGGCAAGTATATGAGGTTTACCATGAAGGAAGTTCCCGAAGGATTCAGCCGCAGACAAGGAGCAGACATCAGCATCATTTCCAAATATGCACGCCTGTATCTGCAGTCATTGTTCCATCATGTCTATACCGTCAAGGGCATTGCCACATCAGACTTCCGAAAAATCTGGGGTATACAGGAAATCTATGAAAAGAAAGAGCGTGTGAACCATGTACATCACTGCATCGATGCCATCGTCATCGCCTGCATAGGAAGGGATGAATACAACAAGTTAGGAGCCTACTATCACGATGAGGAAAACTCGGAATGGTTTGGCGCGTCAAAAGCTCATTTCGACATGCCTTGGCCGACATTTGTCACGGATATGAAAACTATCCAGGATGAATTGCTGGTCTATCATTATACTCCCGACAATATGCACAAGCAAGGGCGTAGGCGCATACTCATCAATGGCAAGAAAGTCATGAGTAAAGGAGATGCTGCCCGTGGCAGCCTGCATAATGATACATACTATGGAGCTATCGAACACGATGGAGAAATCAAGTATGTGAAACGCGTGGAGCTGGCATCGCTCAATGTGGCACAACTCAACGTTGATAGCTTTATAAAGAGCATTGTAGATGAAACTGTAAGGGAAATCATAAGAAAAGCCATAGCCGAGAAGGGAATAAAAGAGGCTATCGCCGGCCCGATATGGATGAATGAAGAGAAACGGATACCTATCAAGAAGGTAAGATGCTACATGCCCTCTGTAACATCACCTTTGCACATCCGACAGCATCGCGACCAGTCGGTCAAAGAGTATAAGAGAACCTTCCATGTAGCAAATGACAGAAACTATATGATGGCTATCTACAAGGGGAAAGACCAAAAGGGGAAAGAAAAGAGCGAGTTTGAGCTTGTCAATATGCTGGAAGCCGCACGATACTTCAAGACCAGTAATGACAAAGAGGCAGCCGACTACAATATAGTACCCGTCAAGAGCACAAACGGCTACCCATTGGCTTATACGCTGAAGATAGGAACCATGGTGCTGCTCTATGAAAACAATCCCTCTGAAATCTGGGAAGGAACAAAAGCTGAGATTAGTAGGAGATTGTATAAGGTGACGGGATTGTCAATTCTAAATGTTGGCTCTAATTCTTATGGCAGAATTACACTTACGTTCCATGAAGAGGCCCGTGCAAGCAAAGAGATTAAAACTGGGAATGGGGCTTATAAGCAAGGGGAAGAATTACGTCCTTCGATACTGATGCTGCATACCCAAATAAAAGCCCTTGTCCAAGGATACGACTTTGAAATCAATGAAGTTGGTGAAATCAAAAGATTAAAGTGATATGATAAAGCAAACATTATTCTTCTCCACTCCAGCAAGGCTCTCTCTGAAGAATTGCCAATTGGTAATCTCATGGAAAGATAGCGACGATGTGGTAACGCGTCCGATAGAAGACTTAGGATGTGTGATGTTGGAAAACCAGCAGATAAGCATCAGCCTGCCATTGCTCAACGAGTTGGTGAAGAATAATGTTGCTGTAATCTTATGCGACAACAAGCAGATGCCAACAGCCATGCTGCAGCCTCTGGACGCAAACACCACCCAGGCAGAAAGCATCAAGAGCCAATTGGCAGTAAGCGACCCTATGAAGAAGCAGGTATGGAAACAGATTATAGAAGCAAAAATCAAAAACCAGTCGCTGTTATTAACCAAGTTGGGATTGAATGGAGCTGCTCTCAAGCCATTATATATGGCTGTAAGGAGTGGCGACACTGACAACCGTGAGGGAATTGCCGCAAAAGTATATTGGAATCTACTGTTTGGTGGAAACTTCAAGAGGGAGAGAGAAGGCCCCGTACCCAACGCAATGCTCAATTATGGTTATTCCATCCTTAGGGCAGCTACTGCACGTGCGCTACTCGGCTCTGGTCTCTTACCCAATTTAGGCGTCTTCCATAAAAGCAGATACAATGCTTTTCCCCTGGCAGACGATGTCATGGAACCCTATCGCCCCTATGTCGATGAAATCGTCTATCAACTGTACCGTGACGGTCACCATGAGGTAAACAAGACAACTAAAGAACTAATACTGAGAGTCCTCAATTGTGATGTAAAGATAGGAAGCAAGACAAGGCCTCTACAAGTAGCTCTGACTTTTACGTCTGCATCGCTCATGAAATATTACTCATTAGAAGCGAAAAAACTGACATTGCCCGAGGTGACATGACAGAATACAGGCTAAATGCATACCATATCATGTGGATATTCGTTTTCTTTGACCTACCGGTCACGACGAAGAAGGAGATGAAGGCAGCCTCCCTATTTCGAAAGAACTTAGAAAAGGACGGTTTCGCCATGATGCAATTCTCTGTATACATCAGGCACTGCGCATCACGTGAGAGCATGGAAGTGCATATCAAAAGAATAAAATCTATGCTGCCCGAATCAGGGAAGGTAAGCATTCTGACTGTGACAGACCGACAATATGGAGAAATCTACAACTTTTGGGGAGTTCCCAAGAGTACTAAACTAAGCAAAATCACAAAAAAAATCATCAGCGAACCTGTTCAGTTGGAGTTTTTTTAGTATTTTTGCGATAGAACAAAGCCTACACGGCCATTTTTTATAATAAAAAGTATAAGTAATATATTAGTATATAGCTTATTAGATATTATAGGTTGTGGTTTGATGTAGGAAACGGACGATATACAACAGCAGTACCATTCAATATAGCTGAAGTATGGTTGTGGTTTGATGTAGGAAACGGACGATATACAACAGTTGATTTTCCAAAGTAAACAAGGTACGAGTTGTGGTTTGATGTAGGAAACGGACGATATACAACTGTCTCATGAACTGGAGGGAATACACCTGAGTTGTGGTTTGATGTAGGAAACGGACGATATACAACGCTTAACCGTACTTCTTCTCAACGTCACGGGTTGTGGTTTGATGTAGGAAACGGACGATATACAACCTTGTCAAACTCAGCTGTGTTTAGTATAGGTTGTGGTTTGATGTAGGAAACGGACGATATACAACCCATGGGAATTTGGCAAGAGACCGCCATAGTTGTGGTTTGATGTAGGAAACGGACGATATACAACTAGAATTGGACATAATAGAATGAATTAGAAGTTGTGGTTTGATGTAGGAAACGGACGATATACAACGGCGCTTTGTATGTTTACCATACTCGCATAGTTGTGGTTTGATGTAGGAAACGGACGATATACAACAAGTATCGTAACTAAGCGCCATAGGCTTAAGTTGTGGTTTGATGTAGGAAACGGACGATATACAACAATGATTTTACATTATAACAACTATTTACCGTTGTGGTTTGATGTAGGAAACGGACGATATACAACTTTACTGAGAATACCTATTTTGCCACTAAGTTGTGGTTTGATGTAGGAAACGGACGATATACAACTGAAAAACATACAAACTAACAATAATAATTGTTGTGGTTTGATGTAGGAAACGGACGATATACAACAGTGTGCATGGAAACCCAGTCAGTAGGCTCGTTGTGGTTTGATGTAGGAAACGGACGATATACAACTAGCCGCGTGCTTGGTCGTGCTGATACGTTGTTGTGGTTTGATGTAGGAAACGGACGATATACAACGCGAGTAATTGCCGCCCTGCATCGCCTAAAGTTGTGGTTTGATGTAGGAAACGGACGATATACAACTTTAGCTCCATGTGACTGGAAGCCTGGCAGTTGTGGTTTGATGTAGGAAACGGACGATATACAACCATATCGTTGACACACTCCGAAGAACGAAAGTTGTGGTTTGATGTAGGAAACGGACGATATACAACGTCGGCAAACATTACGGGCCACTCAATAGGTTGTGGTTTGATGTAGGAAACGGACGATATACAACTTGCCAATTATTGCGTCCGATTCAATGTTTGTTGTGGTTTGATGTAGGAAACGGACGATATACAACCCTTATACATGCCATTATATTTATACGTAAGTTGTGGTTTGATGTAGGAAACGGACGATATACAACCACATTGTCGAGCGATGATGCACGGCGCAGTTGTGGTTTGATGTAGGAAACGGACGATATACAACTCTGACATTCTGTAATTTCTTACCAGTCAGTTGTGGTTTGATGTAGGAAACGGACGATATACAACCAAATATGGTCTTACCACCAAGGACCTACAGTTGTGGTTTGATGTAGGAAACGGACGATATACAACGCGCAGACGCAGAAAGCGACTTCTGAAAAGTTGTGGTTTGATGTAGGAAACGGACGATATACAACGTCATGTCGATTGGTGCTGTTGCGTGGAGAGTTGTGGTTTGATGTAGGAAACGGACGATATACAACTGAACAATCGACCGCCATTATTCGCTTCAAGTTGTGGTTTGATGTAGGAAACGGACGATATACAACGTACTACTCTAAGTAGCATCGTCGGGGCGGTTGTGGTTTGATGTAGGAAACGGACGATATACAACTGTCACCTTCAAGGGATTGATAAGGAAGAGTTGTGGTTTGATGTAGGAAACGGACGATATACAACTGGCAGTAGAAAACCAATCACCAACGGTGGTTGTGGTTTGATGTAGGAAACGGACGATATACAACTCTTGTCCGGATGGATGAACCGATTGAACGTTGTGGTTTGATGTAGGAAACGGACGATATACAACAGGCTTGCAGCTCGTAGCGACAGCCGAGGGGTTGTGGTTTGATGTAGGAAACGGACGATATACAACTGGCAGTGATAGGCGACAGCCGCACGACAGTTGTGGTTTGATGTAGGAAACGGACGATATACAACTATTCTTGTCTGCGTACCTTACGCCGTCAAGTTGTGGTTTGATGTAGGAAACGGACGATATACAACATTTCACTTTCATAACCTTTGATTCCTACAGTTGTGGTTTGATGTAGGAAACGGACGATATACAACCCCCCGTCTTCCGTCACTTCCCAGACCACAGTTGTGGTTTGATGTAGGAAACGGACGATATACAACTCATCAGTCGGACTCGGACGATAACCGAGAGTTGTGGTTTGATGTAGGAAACGGACGATATACAACGCAAGAGGGGGGGGGCACTTTACGTAATAGGTTGTGGTTTGATGTAGGAAACGGACGATATACAACGTTACCACTGCCAATACCTTTTCCGGCATAGTTGTGGTTTGATGCAGGAAACGGACGATATACAACTAGTAACGGCAGGCTCTAACGGAACCATAGTTGTGGTTTGATGTAGAAACAGACAACACGAGATGCCATTCTCCCCCAAGCGACTCCACCAGCGGATGGCAAAACGGATGTGACGCCTCCTATATATATAATAAGGCATATATCCGCGCCCAATCCCGCCCCTTTGTGCATGGCAGAAGAAAAAATGGGGATTGAGGGATTGGAGGTCAATGTTTTTTTGTAACTTTGTAGCGTCTCTGTGGCAGACCTGGGGCTTGACGGCACGTGCAGTTATGGCTGTGGGATGGACACGGAGCGGAAAGAAATGTTATCAAGCGATATTTCTATTTATACTGATATAGTTATGACAAATTCTACAGAGAATCTCTATCAGCTTGACGGTAGAGTACCATTGGGCAAAGCAGTCCCATTCGGTCTTCAGCATGTACTGGCCATGTTTGTCAGCAACATTGCGCCTATCATGATTCTTGCCAGCGCCATAGGGTTGGACAAATCAGTCAGTGCGGTGCTCGTACAAAACTGTATGGTAATAGCGGGTATAGGTACGCTGGTGCAGCTCTATCCCGTATGGCGGATAGGTTCGCGGCTGCCCATCGTGATGGGTATTTCCTTCACCTTCCTCTCGCTGGCCATCAGCATTGGCGCAGCCTATGGCATGGGCACCCTCATCGGAGCGGTGATTGTGGGCGGCGTACTGGAAGGACTGCTGGGACTTTTCGCCAAATACTGGATAAAACTGATTCCGCATGTCG
>ULXY01021927.1_pt1 | contig 11018 bp, 19 predicted proteins | sample 1961741 | NCBI WGS metagenome assembly ULXY01 (sample SAMEA4835851, study PRJEB28245) | human gut metagenome | biome: gut microbiome; material: fecal sample | place: Denmark | collected 2008
ATGCGCCGCGCGCCGCGGCGTTCCGTATAGAGCGATCCCACACCCGGCAGGAACACCTCTCCGCCCCCGGCGAGCAGGTCGCCGACGAGACGGTTGATCTCGTTTACCATCGGATAATTACTCATTTTTTCTTCTTTTTGGCAGTTGCAGCCGGGGATTTCGGCACAACGGGAACCACCTCCGGCTGCGTCGCGCCCCGGTAAATCATATAGATACCCAGCAGAATGAACGGAATGCTCAGCCACTGTCCCATGTCGAGCAGCCATCCCTGTTCGAACGCCTCCTGCTCGGTCTTGATGAACTCGATGAAGAAGCGCGTCAGGAAGATGCCGATCAGTCCGATGCCGAACAGAATGCCCGGACGGCGGCGGGCCATGTCTTTCGCATAATAGAGCCAGCAGAGCAAACCGAATGTCGCCAGATAGCAGAGCGCTTCGTAAATCTGGGTCGGATGCACCGCCGCCGGGGCGAACTCGTTCACCCATTTGGCCGAGCGGACGAACTCGAAACCCCACGGCAGGGTCGTCGCCATGCCGAAAATCTCCGAATTGAAAAGGTTGCCCAGACGCACGACGGCGCCGCCGATACCCACGGCGATCATAATGCGGTCCAGCGACCAGACGTAAGGCAGCTTGTTCTTGCGCGAGAAGAGCCAGAGACCGATCAGCAGGCCGATGGCGGCGCCGTGGCTGGCCATGCCGCCGTCGCGGAAGCCCGTGATGATGGTCCACGGCCTGCTCAGGTACTCCATCGGGTCGTAGAACAGACAGTGCCCCAGACGTGCGCCGAGGATCGTCGCCAGCGTACCGTATATGAATATAGACTCGGAGACTTTCGACGGAAGTCCCTCGCGTTTGCAGAAATTATCGAAGAATTTGGCGCCGATCAGGATTGCCAGCGCCCACATCAGGCCGTAATAACGGATGTCGAGCGACCCGATGGAAAAAAACACCGGATTGAAATCCCAGACGATGCTTAGCGGTTGTATCATATTACTTGGAATGGGTTCTATGGATTTCTGCCGTTATTTGATGTCCTGCAGATTTACTTTTTTGAGCGTGAAGGAGAAAGTGCTTCCCACGCCCAGTTCGCTGCGGACGGTGATGCGTTCGCCGTGCGCCTCGACGATATGTTTCACGATGGCCAGACCGAGTCCCGTGCCGCCCTGCTCGCGCGAACGGCCCTTGTCCGTGCGGTAGAAACGTTCGAAAACGCGCGGCAGGTCCTCCTTGCCGATGCCCGAACCGTTGTCCTCGACTTCGATCAGGATTTTGTCGAGCATGTCGCGGAAATGGACGCGCGTCTGTCCGCCCTCCTTGCCGTAACGGATCGAATTGATGATCAGGTTTACCATCACCTGACCGATATAGTGCTTGTCGGCCAGCACCCAGAAAGGCGACGGCAGGTTTTCGGCCCCTTTGACCGAAATCTTGATCCCCTTTTTGTCGGCCTCCATCTCGGCCTGCTCGGCGATCTCCTTGGTCAGCGCAACGATGTCGAACCGCTCCATCTTCAGGCGGTTCATGTTGCTTTCGAGTTTGGAGATCGTATCGAGGTCGTTCACGATGTTGATCAGGCGGTCGATGCTCTTTTCGGCCCGTTCGAGGTATTTGCGGTTGATCAGCTCGTCCTCCAGTCCGCCGTCCAGCAGCGTCGAGATATATCCCTGAATATTGAAGATCGGGGTTTTCAGCTCATGCGCCACATTGCCGAGGTACTGTTTGCGGAACTGCTCGGTCTCCTTCAGGCGGGCGATCTCCTTGTCGTTGGTATCGGCCCACGCCGTAAGCTCCTCGCCGATATTCTCGACGTGCTTGTCCTTCAGTTCGGAGAAAATCTCGTTGGTGTGCACGTCGCGCGAAAGGACGATCGAATAGATCGGCTTGAGCTTGTAGGCCACGTACTTGCGGATGATGAACAGCGCCACGAGAGCCATGACGACGAAAACGCCGGCGGCGGCGCAGAGCGTCATCCACCAGACCACATCGAGCAGGGTCGTCGTCACGGCGACGATGACCGCAGCGAGGAGTGCGACCAGAAGCGACGCCCCCTCCTTTGTTTTAATATACACCATAGCTACTTCGTATATTGTTGCATGAGACGGGCGATGTATTTGCCCACGATATCGAATTCGAGGTTTACGACCGAGCCGACTTCGATGCGGCAGAAGTTCGTATGCTCGAACGTATAGGGAATGATCGCCACGCGGAAGCTGGATTCCTTCGAATCGCAGACCGTCAGGCTCACGCCGTTCACCGTCACCGAGCCTTTCTCCACGGTGCAGAGACCGCCGCCCTGCGGTTGGTATTCGAAAGTGAAGTACCAGCTGCCGTCGGCGTCTTCCTTCGCGGTGCAGACGGCCGTCTGATCGACGTGCCCCTGCACGATGTGGCCGTCGAGCAGCGCATCGGGTTTCATCGAGCGTTCGAGGTTCACCAGATCGCCCGTCTTCAGCAGGCCGAGGTTGCTTTTGTCGAGCGTCTCCTTCATCGCGGTAACGGTATAGGTGTCGTCGCGGATGTCCACAACTGTCAAACATACGCCGTTATGTGCTATGCTCTGATCGATTTTCAGCTCTTTGCAGAAGTCCGCGCGAAGCGTAAAATCCTTGTTCTGACGGTCGGTGCGGATCTCCACGACCTCCCCCATGCGTTCCACGATACCTGAAAACATACTTCTCAACTGTTAATTATCAACTTGCCTTTTACCTTGTAGACCGACTTTATGTCGCTGACATTCAGAATTATGTCGTCATAATTCTCTTTGTCTCCGGCCACCAGACGGAGTTTATCCTCCCCGTCGGAGAGCCGAACTATCCGCAAAGTTACAATTTTTCGGCTGACAATCACATATTCGCCCCCCGGAATAATCGCATCCGGGTCCACGGCTTTCAGCAGGACCACCGCACCCGGCGGCAGCGCGGGTCCCATGGCGCGTCCCATGTAGCACATCGCCAGATCGCACTGCCCGGCCTGCGGCACCATCAGGCTGCTCTCGGCTTCGAGATGCGCGACATGGGCGATGGCCTGTTCGACATCCACATTATAAAAAGGTATCTGCACGCCGCGCAGCTTTTCGTCGGAGAACATCTGTCCTTCGCCCGTCAGCAGCCACAACTTGTCCACCTGAGGAAATTTAGAGACGATTCGGTCGGCGACATCGAGTGATATGCCGTTGTTGCCACGTTTGATCTGATAAAGGTTTTCCCCGCGGGCCAACCCGATATAACGCGCAAAATAGTTGGTCGACATGTTCGCCCACTTGATTACGGCCTCGATTCTTTGCCAATTATTCTGCTTTTCTCGCATTTTTTTAGCAATAATTAAAAAAAAATTTGCATCTTTGCACTCCCGGTCCCGTAGTTCAATGGATAGAATATAAGATTCCGGTTCTTACGATATGGGTTCGATTCCCGTCGGGACTACAACTTAAAATAAGCAATCATCTGATTTATAGATGGTTGCTATTTTTATTGTTGATATTTTCGGCGTGTTTTTGGCGATATAATACCCGTTTAACATTTACTTACCCAAACTTCGTGATCGGCCTTGTGCTTTGATTGCGTCCACTTCATTACGCAAATATAGCACTTTTCGTCCTATTCTTATCGGATTTAGACACTTTTCTTTCTCCCACCTATGTAATGTCGGATAGGACACCCTCAAAATTCCAGAAGTCTCCTCGCGGGTGTAATATTCCATCTTATCCCCCATAGCAGCCTTGACAGCACTAAAGGTTTTTTCGGCTATACTATCACCTGTTTCCTGAATGAGTGCATTCGCAAAGGTACGCAAATCAGATGCACGAACCAAGAACATCGCATCCGCTTGCCGATCTTGCATGACTTGCATAAGTATACTATCCATATCCTATTAAATAAAAGGCAGCTTCTGCTGCCATCCGTCGATATATTTTCTGATTACCTTTTTTATCCCACGCCATAATATCGGCTGAGATTTATGACACTTGAAGCGATAAGAAAATGAGTGATTAAAATGGACCCCAAATTCTTTATCTTTGACGATAATTGATTCTAACAACTCGATCCTGCTGAAATCTATATTAACCTCCGATTCATCGCGTGCCCCACCTTTTCTTTTTTTCTTGATCCCCATTGCACATCCCGAATTTAATCACTACCTTTATCCTGCGTGTAGGGGTGATCTTTCGGGATTGCCTCTTTTTTATTTCTTCTCCAGCTCTGCAAGGAGAGCGTCGGCAAGGGTAATCGTAGAACGAGCAATTGCTACATCAGCCGGCATGTCCTTGTATTCGTCTTTAACCTTCGCACCAGTAGTAATAGCAGCATGGAATACGACCGGCATTATTTGCCCGGCATACACCCGCCGCCAGTACTCCCGGTCAACTGGTAAGGATTCCTTACAAGTTGGGTTATCAACTGTCAACTTTTCTTTGACAGTTGGCCCGTACTCTCCCCGCGCCAGCTTCTTGGCGTAGTTGTCGTCACGCATCATAAGGGCGGTCGCCCCAATCGAATAGGATTCTTTTCCCTCTTTAGTGAAAGTCACAAACGATTCGGAATTATCTCCTTTATCTATCAAGGCTATAATTGGAAACTGACTCGATTTTCGGTCGAAACACAATATGCGAACTGGTTCCGAAAGGTCTGTACACACCGGCGCGCCTGCTTTGGCGGCTTCAAGATCAAAAACTCTCATAATTATTTCAGTTTTTCGATATTTTGCGAGAATCTCGCTATTTCAGTAATTCATAAAGTGTTTTATCCTTTGCTATCGTCCCGATTTTCACCCGTTCCGCCTCTTCTTTGGTGTCGAACTTTAGCACCATTTTTTCGCGTATTGGACATCCATTGTCCCGCCAGATTACATCGACCATAAGATGCCACTTTCCATTCCAAAATGCGGGTCCCCCAAATATATCGGCCACGTAGGCATATATTTTACGGGTAACTATTTGACAGATCAAGTCGCTCATTTCACCAACTCAAATTCGTAAACCACGACCCACGGATTCGATGCCCACGTACCCCGGCCGGAAACCTTGTCGATTAGTGCGGCGAAGGCCTTGCGGGGAGTGTCAAATTCAACGGCTGTTCCTTTTTTCTCGTCGGCATACCCATACGTGGTGGTATCTGTGGATTCGTACCACGATTCGGAAATGCCCTCACGAAAACAGTCCTCGTCCGAAATATCCTGCAACCGCTCACATTTGATTCCCGTGATGCGGATTCGGTGGGACATGAGTGCCGGTTTGACGAACATCTTATTGTGCCAGCCAGCGTGTTTTTGGGCAAACTGGCCGCCTTCTATGCAGTATCCCGGATCAAACCCTGCGGCTTCATAACTCTGCGCTACGGCCACGACCTCACCGACCTCGTATTTGGTCTTATAGTGATATCCCCCATCATGCAATCTTACGCCGTTGCCACAATACTTGCAATATATACCGCCTGTGTCTCGATCTACTACCAAAGACATAGGCTCATCCGACCAATTGGCACCCCAACAATTTTTGTGTACGGTGGCGCAATCTTTCGGCATTGGGTCAATCAACCGCCTCGTCATGATCTTTCGGCCCTCGATAACCGCATCCGTCAGTCCGTAGCGGTCGTTAAACATTATCTTCTGCATGGCTCTGCGGTTTTAATCCGTTCAGTCTGTCTATCTCGGCGGCGATAAGAGCACCGGCCTCGGCAAGGAGGTTGACCGCCTCTACATTTTTGGAAGGGCGTCCGGAAAATTCAACCAGCATTTCTGCGCGCGCAACCATGTTGCATGCCCCCTCCAACTTGCCGCGTGAGGCAAATATTTTAGCGCGCTCCTCCGCAATCAGTTCGATTCCTGTTTTCATGGGATTCTATTTCTTTTTTGAGTTCTTCGATTGATTTTCTGACCCGTTCGTGCATCTCCACGGCGCGATACCCAAGCCAAACAGTGACGATTCCGAGAATTGAAAGCAAGACCCACGCTATAATTTCAGTCTTCATTTTCTCTTCTGTTTTAATTCCCTGATGCGGCGCAGGATGTAGTCGCATTTTTCGTCCTCGTAGAGCATAATCGCTATCAGCGCGCTACAAAGGGATGGGAAGGTATAACCTGCCGGTGAATGTATGTTTTCCCTTGCTTCCTTCCGTAGTCGTTTCAGTAGTTTGGTTTTCATACCCTCTCGAATATTACATTTTCGGCATCATCGCGCAACGACCTGTGACAATTCATGTAAGAGCAACTTTTCTTGTATCGCATAGCACAATTCACGCATCTGTTGAAACCCACGTTGCGTCGAACGACGTAAGTCCCTCGCCCGATGCTGAATACTGACCCTATCGGATAGGTCCTAAGCCTTTTTATTTTCATAGCTCTCCCCGTTAATGAATCTCCCGCCAGCCGATAATCTCAAAGCAAGGTTGAGAGATTGCTAATTCATTCTCGCAGTCCCACCGCCCGGAAGATTCGCGCCTGCCTATCGTATAATGCGGATTATTGGGGTGCCCCACAGCTATATATTTCACAAGCACGGAATCTTCAGTCATATCTTTTACGAATGGATTGTTCCACCGGGTCAGTTCCTCGCGCATCCGTTCCTCGGCCTCCTGCTCGGAAAGGTCGGCCACATGGGTCATTGCGGTACGAAGCTGCCATTTCGCGTGGTCCGCCAACTCTGCCGTGAGATTATTGATGCACCCGTCGATAAATTCTTTTACTTTTTCGCTTTTCATGGCTCAATATTGTATTTAGTGTAACGCCCACGTCTTGTGCATGGTGGCGATCAGGTCTATATACCCTTTGTATTCCTCCATCTGTTCGGGACTATAGCCTTCGGCCTCGCCAATTTTTCGGAAATGCTTCTGCCACTCGGAAATGGTGTAGCGTTTGCATCCTATTTGAATAACATCCTCACCCCAATAGGATACTGCATGGCGAGATGCGCTGATAAATAGCGATTTCGGAATATCGCACCCGGCGCCCAGGTTGCACCCGTCGCCCAGTTCGCACCCGGCGCCCAGCTTGCACCAGTTGCCCAGCTTGCACCCGGCGCCCAGCTTGCACCCGGCGCCCAGGTTGATATTGCGCGCCTCAAATTCGGCGGCTAATTCAGAAAGTTCATTGTACTGAAAGGGTGTCCAGCCTTTGCCTGAAACCCAGAGATAAATTGTTTTCATGGTGGGTTATATTTTGTGTTTTACTTTCCGATTCGGTATGCAGGAAATCCAGCCCCAGAACGGGATGCGCCGCTTCAGGTAGTCCGGATCATCCTCGTGGTTGTATGCCTCTGTCTCGAAGCAGGTGTAGTAGTACGCGCCCGGATAAGGCGGGATAATCACTTCGATCAGCCACGAAATGCCATAGCAAATCCAGCCGGCGAAGAGAATACCGACCACTGTCAGCACCCAACTCCACCATGCAAACGAGTAGCTTATGGCGACCGGCAGGAGGATTGCCGCGAACAGCAGGGCCAGTTCGATCTGCTGGGCGCAGTGGGTTCCTTCGTGGCGGCGCGTTTTCTTAGTCAGATGCTGGTACTTGGGCTTCCGGGTGAACGCGAACGCAAGCCATGTTATCCAGCTGAATCCCTTAAACGGGATAAGCGGATTGTGGACTTCAATAGGTAGTTTCATGATTTATAGCATTTTGAGTATTTAGGCTCAAGGTATATAATACCCTGTACGAGCATGTCTACAAAAGACCTCTCTTCGTAAGGGAAAATAAGACAATCATCAACATACACAACATAACAAATTGAGCCAACTTCCTGATGAATCCGTATAGACACCCCACACTTCTCGGCCATATCTGACAGCAATATCAGCATGTCGGCGACCGTGAAGGCGGGAATGATTTGGAGCACCTCCAATTGGGGGAATTTTTGGATAGGCCCTATTTTCAACGCCCATTCGGTGTAGCCGGTTTTCTTGTCTCGGAACATACGATGCCATACCATACTCGCCTTCTCCGCGGGCACTCCCAGCTCGATCAGCCGCTTCGACTGCTCGATGCTCGTTACTTGGTCTTTCATATCACTAACTGTTAAATCTCAACATGTTTTCAAATATCCCCATCATCGGGGCCTTTACGATACTGTTTCCGGCCAGCTTGTACTGCTGGGTATCGCTGATTCCCGCAGCTTGTATCTTGTTAATGTCGCTGTCCGAAACATCCATCAGCCGCAAACACTCGCGGGGCGTAAGGCGGCGGATGCAGTCGTCATAGTACAGCAGATTATTTTGTTCCCACGCGCTGCCTGTAATCGTTCCGGGAATATCCGCTTCGCCGCCTTTGTTGAAGCCGCGCCCCCGCATCAGAATTTTTGGTTCGAGGCCGCCGCCCGATTTCGTCGTTATCGTCGGGCTGATGCCAGTCGGATCGTATACCCGGTATTGCTGTCGGTTCCAGTCTGTTTCCTTTGTCGCACCGATCTGAATCACTTTATCCGTGTCGCCGTTTACATTCGTCCATTTTTTTAATGCCTCTCTAATGACTTTCAACTCATTTTCGTACAAATAATACTTCTTGTCCACCTCCAACTCCAGTACGTCTTTCAGCCGCTTTTCCAACCGAACCGGATGCGGAAATTCATACCAGCACCCATTAAGAATGGAGAGCATAAATACACGTTCTCGGTTCTGCGGCACACCGTAGTCTTTGGCGTTGAGTATTTCCGTATAATTGACATAACCGAGCGAGCGAAGCCACGATTCCCATTTGAGAAACAGCGGACGGTATTTCTCCGATACGAGGGCTTTCACATTCTCCATCAGCAGGAATTTAGGACGCTTGGCCGCAATCGGCCGACGGCATTCCCATAACAGGGATGAACGGGTGCCCGAATCTTCGTCGAAACCCTTCTGCTCTCCGGCGCTGCTGATGTCGGTACACGGAAACGAGTAAGTGAACAGGTCGAAATTCGGAACGGCGTTCCAATCGATTTTCGTGATGTCGCCGTAATTTCGATCTGCCAACTCCGGGAATACAGCATTATGGGCCTTGATCGCCCACTTGTCGATCTCCGACCAGCCCACGCACTCGTAGTCCGCGCCGATGTCCCGAAGAGCCATCAACTGACTGTCATAGCCGGAAAAACTTGTGAATACCCGTAATTTCATAGTCATTCGCATAATCCGTAATAACTCATGCAGCTGGTCGCCGTGTCGTCGTCGAACAAACTGCCCGTGGCGTGCTGCCATTCGACATAGCGCACAACATCGCGGATGTCAGGATACTTATTGCCGCTGGTGATTGCGTGGGCAGGTATTTTTTTCGGGCCGAAAAACGATGAATGAAACTCCGTTTCAAGTGCGGCGATCTGTTCGATTCGCTCCGGGTTCTGGCGCGATATGTTCAAGATGTCCCGCTGATTCGCCATCACGCACGGCCAGCAGCCGACACGCTTGTAGCCCATCCGGTATAGCGGGTTCGGCTCCAATCCTGCGTCGAGGATGTAATCGATCACCTGCTGCGCCGACCAGTCGAACACGGGCCGAAGCAGATCGTCGGCGAACTTCTCCCGAAATGCCCGTACCTCCTTGCCCCGATAAGTGTGTTTTTTCGGTTTGCCCGCTTTGTCGTAACCGTAAGGCTCGAAATAGTACTTGAAGTACGTACATTGCGCCTGCATCTTGGCCCGGCTGGCCGATTCTGCTGCCCGGATGCCCTGTATCATCAGCATATTGTCGTGAACCTCGTCCAGCACGTAGTCGATCGTGGGTTTGGTTTTGAGTTCTACCGTGCAGAACCGCGCCCGCGTCGAGGGCCAACGCTCTTCCTGCCGGGTAAGATCGACCATCCCGACGTACTTCTTCGACTTGAGCGTCACCAAATCCAAGTGGAGTTTATCCGCGATCCGGTTGATGTACTCGTAGGTCAGCGGATGCTCCCAGCCCGTATCGCAAAATACGGTCGTAAAGTTCTTGGTGATATGCTTGCGTGTCCACAACAACGCCGCAAGGCTGTCTTTCCCACCCGAAAAGGTTACTATGACTTTCATACTCAATTGATCGCTAAAATAATTTATGTTGCATTTGATACGATGCAAGCCTGTTCTTGGCTGCTTCGTAATAGTCGGGGTCTAACTCTATGCCGGTCATTTCAAAACCTAAATCGTCGCAAGCAATGCAGATTGATCCGCTTCCGAGGTGAGTGTCGAGAATCTTACTGCCCGGCTTGGCATAATTGGCAAGTAGCCATTTGTAGAGCGCAACCGGCTTTTGAGTGGGATGGATGCGACGCTCATTCAAAGCCTTGTTTCCCTGTTGAATGCGGCCTTCGGCCACCGATTTGCCCTGACACATCCCGTTCCACATGAATGCGAACAGTCGAACCGTATCAATCAGACTGCAGTAAGCAATTTCACAATCCGAAAAAGAACTCCGCCCGTTTACCTTATCCCAAACTATACGACCAGCCCCGAAAGGGAAGCGAAAATAGTTGCACCCCCAAATAATTTGCGCTTTCGACACACGCATCAATTCAACGAAGTAGTCATTCTCTGGAATGGTCCAATGCTTCACCTCATAGAATGGTCGTTTGACGCCCTTCGAGGATTTGGAAGCCCCGTAATAACCAAGCTTATTCGGACCGTCAAAATACGGCGGGTCAACAATCGCCAGATCGAACGAATTGTCCGCCATGTCCCGCAGAATATCCATACAATCGGCGTTGAACAGTGTGATATTACCAAATTGATCTTTCATCCTCATTGCTCGTTAAAGTTTAACCGAGGGGAACGGAGTGACGGATCATCTTGCCGCACTTCTAATACTCCACAGCCGCCCGGCGGTCAATGAAGAAATGAATTCCCGGTGCGCATTCATTCCAACGGTCATCGTCAAAATCAGGGACCTCTACGGTAGCGCCGACCGTATACACGAAGTTGTTGTCACGGTTCGAATGAATTGCCTCGATGTCGGCTTTGGTTCCATCGGTATTCTGAATCTCCGCCACATAGGCTTTGTCGCAACGACATTTTTCGCCTCCGGCAGAGCTGCGGCGAGCATCCTCCGGAATTTGTAGCTTCACGATATATCCCGAAGCCTTCTTCCA
>ULXY01057998.1_pt1 | contig 10984 bp, 13 predicted proteins | sample 1961741 | NCBI WGS metagenome assembly ULXY01 (sample SAMEA4835851, study PRJEB28245) | human gut metagenome | biome: gut microbiome; material: fecal sample | place: Denmark | collected 2008
TCGGTGTCGAGCCGGGTAATGCCCCTGTTGCCATATCTACGTTGTATCTCACCGAAGGAATAGATAAACTCAACAGGATAGCCCAACGCATCTCCAATGGCACCGCCTATAAGCGAGCCTCTTATTCTGTCTTTTATTATATTCTTGTCCATCTTACATTATTTATTATTACATTTATGATAGTATAGAGTTAAAAGTAACCTTGTACCTATCATTGCCCTACTGACAAAACTCTTTTACGAATGGCAGGTAATTGCCCTCCGGATTGTGACTGCGGTGCGCATTATGGTCATCCAGAATGGCAAAACTGATAAGGCGGTACTTGTTCTTGAATTCAGGTTCTTCAAACACTTCGTGGAAAAGCCGGGCTATATGCGAAGGGGAATTGCAGAATGCGCCCCAGCCTAATGCTCCGAGCACAAGTGAGTCGTGACCATGACGTAATCCTATCCGCAGGATAGTGCGCATCTTGTTCTTTGTACCTTCAATCATTTTGTCAGCAAGATGGGTAGCATCTTTCAGTTCTGTAGGGACAGGTTAATGTCCAGATATATGCTGCACCTTGTTACCCTTCGGGACACGGACCTGTCCCCTGTCCCGCTTTATTTTGTTATTTACTTGCAACAGAAATCGTAAGCGAAGATGCGTATATCATTGTCCTCTGGTGCATCAAGGGTCTTCCGATAGAAGATCTCCACAAGGAACTCACCTGCCTCCTCGATTGCAATGATGAACTCACCCTTCTGAGACGTAGAAACAGTATTCCTACCAAATACAAACGTGTCCTTGATTTTCGATCTGTCGAGTGATAGGACAATGGAGTCGTCCTTTGTCTTTTCAACTTTTACGCCACTGCTCCATTCCTCAATGATTTCTGCAACATGCCAACTGCTTCGCCAGTTATCGCACTTTATTACGGCATATCCGTCCTCAAAGGTTTTTGAACAGAGGGAAAAAGCTTCACCAATACATTCTTCACCACAGAATCCTACGAATGTTGCTGGAGTTATCAAGTCAGGAGTGCCAGTCGCAGAGGTTACATTCAGCTTGCCTGATTCATACCAGGATAGAACGTAATTAGCCAGATGTTTCGCATTTACGTTGAAAACACTAAGGCGCTTCACCATTTTGGATGCGCGACCTCCTGTTATCCTCCATGCTATTTCATCCATTTTGGAATCTTTCTTCACCCCTTCTGCAAAGAAACTCATGAAGGCTTTGGGCTTTGCATTGATGAGTTTGATTGCCTCTCTACGGAAAGCAGACAACTGATTGTTATACAAATCAGCTACCTTCTGATGAAGTTTTGTCATCTGCAAGGACTTGCGCTCTATAGGCGTTTCACTCTCGCTAAGTATAGTGTCTCGGAACTCTTTGCATGACATAAAGAACGAAAGAAGAGCATCCGTAATGTTATCAGCATTATGTTCCTTGTTCTTGTCATCAACGTCCATATCTACAAGCATCTCAGACATTGACTTGATTGTACGTGCCCATCCGAATGTAATCGGTATCATAGGCTCGTAATGTATGGAGAGCGGTGTTACAGATGTACTATCCAGTGCGTCCGACTTAATCTTGTTCTCGCGGTTCTTGCCGCAGTGCCAGCCATCGCAATAGAGGCATTTGTACACAGAGAAGTGTACTCCATGCTTGTTTCCCATCTTTTCAGCAGCCTTCAAAGCGGCCTCCTTAGAAGGATAAGTCATCTTTGGCTCTCCATTGCTATGACGAATATGCGAATTGATGGAGAATGCAGCCCATGCATTGCGTGTGATGAAGAAGTTCTTGAACCATCCTGGGCGTGAGAGCTGTTCTTTCAACCACGGCAAAAGGTTCTTTCTCAGTTTTATTTTAGTTGTATTCATTGCTTCATTCTTTTTTATGGTCAGAAGCAATGTCTTTATCATTGCCCCTGACTGTTAGTTTCTAATAAATCATTCATATCTCATTACTACGTCCATTAAGAAACGAGACATTACCGCAGAATCAAATTGTGGCTTTTCGCAACGATATTGCGTAGGGACAGGGGACATAGGGACAGGGGACAGGTTAATGTCCTGATATATGCTGCAGCTTGTTACCCTTCGGGACACGGACCTGTCCCCTGTCCCGTCCCGTGTTAGTGACAGCATTCATCGCATATTGAATGTCTTCCTTCTGAACTGATATGTTACCGACATATTTCATGTCATTTATGCTCTTGCCTGATTAGACAATCTTTCTTCCGTACTTATCCTCGAACTCCTTTACTACATTCTTGAAATGAGGGCTGAGACGGCTATATGCCTCGTTGTAAATATCTTCAGGTACTCCGTAGTAAGCTTCAGCGATTGAACCTGTGATACATGCAATCGTATCACTGTCACCGCCAATACTAATGGCGTTTCGGATGCAGTCCTCAAAGTCTGTACCATCGAGGAAAGCAACTATCGCCTGAGGAACGGAAGCCTGGCATGTACCGCCACCCTTATAGGAATCGCGGATGCCATCACATGTAAAATTCAGATCATAGCCAAATTTCTCTGTAACCTCGCTTTTGATTTTATCCTTGGTTTCACCTTTCCGTGAGAGATAAATGCAGAGGGCAGTTGCTTGAGCACCTTTTATTCCTTCAGGATGATTATGGGTACATTCAGCTGAAGCTTTAGCCATTTTCAATACCTCATCTTCAGTATCGAATGCCCAACCAACAGGACCGACACGCATTGCACTTCCATTACCACAGCTCGAATATGGCTCAAAGTCATTTTTTTCGGCTGCCCAAAGCCATCTCTGGAAGCCGTCACCGTAACCACCCATAGGGTGAGGGTAATTAAAACCATAACGGAAATAGTATCTTCCACTATCGCTTGCGCTACCTCCTTCAAGAATCCACTTCGCAGTGGATATAGTGAGAATTGTATCATCCGTCCACTGTGTCCTTTCTGTAAAAAGAGGGAAATCCTTTGTCTTTATATTATGAAACTCGTAGATGCTACCTGCGATGTCTCCGATTATACTTCCTATCATAACTTTTGTTTTTTCGTTTTATTATAACTCTTTATGATTGTCAAGATAGAAAAGTAACCATTGTTGATCTCTCAACGGAACATCTATCATAGACAACCTATTATTGTCTGTTCTCTCTTTGTATGACTTCTTCAGGTGTTTAGCATTCGGATGTCCATTAAAAGACCCGAATGCTTGATACTAAACATATCTTGTTGTTTTGCCTCGCCATAGGTCATCGGCTACATGCCTTATCACATCATGAAGCTCCAGGTCTTCTTTGAAGAACTGAGGGATAGCTTCATAGCCAACTACAGCACCAAGGATATTACCAGTAACAGCTCCTGTAGAATCACTATCACCTTGATGGTTTACGGAGGCAATCATTGCCTTTTCAAAGTCATTGAAATACTTTACAGTACAATAGATAGCCATTGCAAAAGCTTCATCGCCAACCCAACCTTCACCTATTGATTCGATGTTTTCTACGTCAGATGCAGGTGAATCGACAAGACTCAGTGCTTTTTCCGTTAGTCTACGGAGTTCCTTGATGCTATCAAATTCCTTTGGATATAGAACGTCTAAGGTATCATACCCCTCAGAAAGATAGCTAAGGAAATCCTCAACAGTAGGATTCTCATTCTGAACCAATCGGTAGATGATGTGCGCCTCCAATGCAGATGGTAGCCAACCAAGAGGGTGCTGATGAGTGATTTCTGCGGCATCTGCTGCAATCATATCAACATCTTTGATGTTTGAGATTCTACCTTCAGGAGTTCCTCCCTCTGGCTTATCTCTCCATACTGCACCATAAAGTGCTACAGGAGCAGTACGCATGATACCACCACAGCCTTTACTGTTGTTATATGTTTCTTTACCTTCAAGGACATCTTTCAATGCTGTCATACATGTGTTGCCAGGAGCACGACGATAATTGAGTTCAGGAACATCACCGATCCAACAGTCTCTACGTCGGCTTGATCTCCAACCGATTTGTGTAAAATACCATTCAATGTATGCATAACATATTGCATACTTGGGAGCCATGCCTTGTTCTTTGGCATTCAGCAATCCACAAGCGGTGAACAGCGTCATTTGGGTGTCATCAGAAATCCAAGCTTTGTTGCTCTTTCCACCATCAGGAAGCCACCACTGTGTAGTGTCAAGTCTTGTGATACCATTTTCTCCGTATCTCTGCTTGATGCCCATGTATGAACCGATGAACTCAACAGGGTAGCCGAGTGCATCACCGACAGCCCCACCTACGAGGGAACCACGGATTTTATCTTGTTGTATATTCTTGTTCATATCAGTTTTTTTTTGTTCATTCTTAACTTACTCACATTTCTGTTTGTGCTTCTGTTTGCGAGTATATGTCGTCTTTGATTTGTGCAGACGATTGAAAGAGTGGAAACCAAAGTTCCATTTCGGCTTCACATCCTCCTCGTCTCATTGCCTTGATAACATCAAGGTTCGTTACTTTCTTCTGTTTGATTGCTATTCGAAACAGTGACATTCACATGGTCAATGCCGGGACCAAAAAACTGAAGGTTCATCAGTTCCAACAGGTCAGGCGTTATATCAACACCGCTGTTGTCGCCAAGTACCGAATCCATGCGGCAATTCGGACATCTGCCTGTGCGGTCGCCCTTGCCGTCATCATCACACCAGTCGGTCACATCTTCCGGCTTGAAGATTGTCTTGCAGTGAAAGCAACCGCAATCCTTACTATTTTTTATCTGCTGTTCGTTGCGGTATGTAGAATGATGCAATGCGTAGAGCAGATTCTTTATTTCTTCTTTATTCATTTTATTACTCCTTTTTTACTCGTTATTATAATAATAAGGGCTCGTTTCCGTTGCAGACTGATTGGAAGTCTGACTGCGAAACGAGCCCTGAATGATGATAATTTCAGTTTGACGAATTTCCATGTGTTTCCTTTGATAAGGGAACTACGGGGAAATTTAGTCTTGTTCCTCGTTTATGTCTATTTCGACGCTCGAATCGTAACTGTTTGTAGCCTTCAGGTTAATGACCGGCTTGATGAAATACTCTACCTCAACGGTATCTGCTATCAGCTGAAGGATTTCCTTCGGATCTTTGTAAGCCATCGGACTTTCATCGATGGTACCCGTGCCGACCGATGTGGAATAGATACCCTTCATTGCCTCCTTGTACTCGTCAAGGTCAATGAGCTCTTTGGCCGCTGCACGCGACATCAGGCGTCCTGCACCATGTGGGGCACTCTGGTTCCAGTCTTCGTTACCCTTGCCACGGCAGATGATAAGACCATCGCGCATGTTGAACGGTATCACGAGCTTCTTGCCTTCCGGGGCAGCCACAGCACCCTTGCGGAGCATCTTCATGCCAAAGTCAATGTAGTTGTGGGTGGTGTAGATCTGCTCTGTGATGGCAGCCTTCTTGCCACTACTGCTCACGATGGCCTCCATCACCAGACGGTCGATGACCATGTGGTTGTACTCTGCGTATGCTTGAGAGATGACCATATCCGTGATGTAACCCCTCATGGCCTCGCCTGTGAGATAGCCCTTTGCTGAGTCGGCAAGTTTACAAGCCTCCAGCTTCCAGTATTTCCAGACCTTCTGACCAAGGTTTCGGCTACCGCAGTGTGCGGTGAAGGCGTAGTTGCCTTCGGGAGTGACACCCACCTCCACGAAGTGGTTTCCGCCACCAACGGTTCCGATGCTGTGGTAGAACATGTGCTCGCTCATGTCGATGCGCTTGAGGAAGGCGGTGATGCCCTTTTCCGTCACATCCATGTTGTTCACCATCTCGGGCCATTGCTGTCTGGCTTCTCCAAGCCTCGTCTGAAGATGCTTGTACAGCTGTTTCACATCATAGACCGACTTCTCGTGAATGGTCATACCAAACTTGACGTTCTCGCGGATGGTCTTCTCAATGGCAGGATAGTCTGCTTCATTGATCGGAAGGTCGGTGATGGCTGTACTGACGGAGCAACCAATGTCGCCACCTACATGGTCGGGGTTCACATGATCGGTAAACGGAACGGTGAAACCAACAACGATGTCCTTGCCTGCATGCACATCGGGCATAATCCTTATTTTGGATTGTTCGAACATTGGATGGTCGAGAAAATGGTATATCATCGACAGAGCGTCCTGTTCAATATTGTCTGTATAAATCTTGCAGTCTTTGCAATACTTTCCTTTAAGTTCTAACATGATTTTATGATTTTGAAGCCCTATACCCCACGTCTCGTGAGGGTACAATAAGGGCATAGATGAAATATAAAATGCTCTGGCGTGTGTTATTTGTGCCAACCTTACATAAAGGCACCACACGGAGTCTTTTGTCTGTTCTTGAAAATGTAGGTTTACTTTGAATTACATGTCTGTTGTGAGTCTGCTTACTCGTTTCTGTTTGTTTCGGGCTCCAAGAATGTGTCTTGCTGAAAAAATGAGCCGAAACCCGACAAACTCACTATTCAGCTTTCTGTGTTGCACCAGGCAACTGATTAATGCTGTTATTTACCATGTATTTACATTTCTTCAAAATCGGTTGCAAAATTAATCTTTTTTCATGAGATTCCTTCTACTTCTAACGTTTTTTTCATCTCAATCAATGATTTTTCTTGCTTTTACATGTCTTTATGACTTGTTTTGCAGGAAAGTAACCCATGTTTCAATCGAAATTTGATTTTCTTCCTTTTTGATTTTTGTTTATATACATCTTTATGATATAAGAGAGGCAAAAGTAACCTGTTTTCTATCATTGCCATGCAGATTAATGCACCAAGCACGCCACAAATTCCTTCGGAAGGATGATATTCTCCACATCAATGGCATCCTTAAAGAGTGGAGCAATCTCCTCATCGCGAAATCCTGCTATGCCGCAACCTATTCGTGTAACGAGGAACGTAAGTCCGTCATTCTCTTTGGCAAAGCGAATGAACTCATCCAGATAGGGCTTGATGGTTTCTACACCTCCTTGCATGGTAGGGATGGCGTATGTCTGACCATGCAGACCCACGCCTTCGCCCCATACGGCACCAAACCTGTTGTAAGCCAAGCGTGCAGCACCGCCTCCATGTGCGCCTGCCAGATTGCTGCCAAAGACGAATATCTCGTTCTCTTTCAGCTCCGATATCCTATCGGGGGTGTATTCTCTGTTGTACATTACAATTTATTTTGATTCTTCTTCCTTTAGTTTTTTCTCCAAATACTCACGCATAAGCCTATCGGTTTCTTCTCTTTCTGCTTTCCGCCTTTCTTCCTCTTCTTTTTTTCTCTTTTTCTTGTCATAATCAAACAAACCAAAGACAAATCCAACAAGAAACAAGGCTGCAAAGCCAATAAGGCCAATCTCCGGGTCAGCATATGGGAAAAAGAGCATATTTATGATAGCATAGCTACCTGAACCACAGAGTCCAATAAAAAAAGCATATACAATTTTCATGTCACTTAATTCTTACTATATCCATACATTCTTGTACCTACCTTACGCTTGTAAAGAGACTCACGTTCAATAGCTTGTTCTGGCAATATTTTGATTGGGAGAGTCTCCAAAATACACCATTGAAAGTTCTTTTCGGCATATTTAGGGTCTGAGTCTATACATTTTTTTTACTCAACATCGTCTCCATGCCCAGTTTTAGCGTATTCGCTCCATCTGCCCCAGATACCTTTTGTATTGTATGTAGAGCCAACATATTGTTTGCCATTACTCTTGTCAAGAATCAAGTAAATACAATTGCAACTTTCCAGTCTCGACTTCCATTCAGGATTGTTGCTGTTAATAATCGTCTTTAATTGTGTGTAATTCAACACGACATCTTCATATCTCACAAATACAGGCAAGTTGTTCTCCATCAACCCTCTGTCAATGCGGATTACTGGCATTTCATTGTAGTGCTGTAACCTTTGTACAGGATTATTCCAGGCGATTATTACCCTTTCTTTGAGTAATTCAAAACCTGAAATCTCTTGAATGTCAAATCTCGCATGAGCTTCTCCTTTGTAGTCTGGTAGCATTTGAAGAATACCATTGTTTTTGTAAACTCCGACAAATCTTGAAGAGGTACTTTCCTCACCTATGAACGAAACGATGTAATCCACGTTCTTGAACTTTTTTACGAGTTGTTCACTTTGGTAAGTCACGAAAGCATCATTTTCATACAAATAAATATCATAAAGAGAATTTTCATAGATTTTCCCACCAATATTCTTTTCTTTGCGTGAATCCTTGTGACGAATTAGTCTGATACGTTCAACATCAGCTTTGTCAAACTCTTCATTTCTGCCTTTCAGCAACTCTTGAATGGTTGCAATATAATCTTTTCTTTCCATAATATAATAATGTGATTTGGTTTGTAATTATCTCCAGTTAAACTCTGCCCCTAATATCTCCAGCCCGTGATATTTCCATGGTTCTTGGTCGAAATTGGGTGTGTATCTTGACATAAGCACTTTTTCTTCATGTTCTTCATTGGTATCATGCCACCCATTGAAGTCTTGTACTTTTTTGTTCATATCTTCCGTCTCGAAATTTTGGTCTAACTGGAAGTAAGTAGTACCAATGCGAGTGAGACGCATATCTTGCCTACCGACACATTCTTCAAGAGAAAGTGAATGATTGTCGAGAACGAAACAATATCTCATTTCCTCATGCTCAAAATAAGGAAAGTATCCCAGTGCCAACTGAGTCTCACTATTTCCTTCCTTTATTTCTATCACATCACCTACAAAGATATGTTCGCCATTGCTATCTACATAGTTGGTGTCTGCACCAGCATATAAAAAACGGCAAGCGTATCCCTGTCTTGTGCATTTGTCGTTAAAGAAGCCATCAACAACATCTTTACTGTGGTCATCTGCAAATTCCTCTTCCTGCCTCCATACATACAAATCGTCAGAAAAGAAGAAGAAATCACCAAACTCGGCATAACCAAACTTACCTTTATCCTCAACATATCTAATTCGGATTTTCGGCATACAACTTGGTCTATTGCCATGACATAGTGCCTGATGATAATGATTGCATAGAAATTTCAGGCGTGCGCTTGTGATTACTGTCGAAGGAGTGATCTTGTTTCTATCGTCCATAGTGGTAATATTTTAGGTTAATATTAACTTCGTTGATTTTAGGCTGCACTCGGCATAGCATTCAATCAAACTTGATGCTCTGCTCTCGCTTGCACTAAAATTCCAATCTAAATCCCTTCTGCTTCAGCTCATCATATTTCGCTTTATTGAAGCGGAAGAGGAAGGCTTCTTTCTTCTGCGAAGGGTTTACTGTCTCATCCATCTGTTCCAGCATTTCCAGCCGCTTCATCTTGTTGTAGAAGTTACGGCGGTCGAATCGCACGTCCAGTATGGCCTCGTAGAGGTTCTGCAATTCCTTGATGGTAAACTCTTCGGGTAACAGTTCAAAGCCAATGGGTTCAAAGTGTATCTGCTGACGCAATGCCTGTTCAGCCTTGCGGAGTATCTGGTCGTGGTCGAAAGCCAACTGCGGCACTTCGTCCAAAGCAAACCATCGTGCATCAGTAGCGTCATCTCCACCCTTCACCTCCTGCATCCTCACCAAAGCATAGTAGGCAATGGTGATGACACGCTCACGAGGATCACGTTTTGGTGCGGTGAAGGTATGGAATTGACGGATGTATGCACCCTCCAATCCTGTCTCTTCCTGCAATTCACGCAACGCACCCTCCTCAGCACTCTCGTCCATCTTCATAAATCCACCAGGGAAGGCCCATCGCCCCTTGTAAGGTTCGATGCCTCGCTGCACTAAAAGGACCTTCAATTTCGTGCCGTCAAATCCGAAGATGACACAGTCCGTCGTCACACTCGGGTGAGGGTACTTATAGCAGTATTTCAACTCTTCGTCTGTCTTGTCTATCTTATTCATATTCTTGATGTGTTAAAATTACGCCGCAAAGGTAATACGTTTATTTTAAACCACAAAATATTTTGCGTAAAATTTACACAAAATAGACGTTTTTCTATCGAAACCACCACTATTCACTGTCTTTTCAGCATTTTTCCCTTATTTCACATGCCTATATCGATTATTGCATCCGCATTTTCTTGCGAAGGATCATAGTTATCCCATACCTCATCGGTCATCAAATCTATTTCGTTTGGGATGTTTCTGACATCAAACCAAGAGATTTGGTTTTGACCGCAGAGAATATATATTTCTCCGTCATCATATTGCCTTGCGCCATATACTGGTCCTCTCACAATACATTCAGTAACCAACATATTGTCCCTGACTGCTGAAATCCGTGCAGAGTCATCTGCTAATTGCAGCCAATAGTAAGCCGTGTTGTTTATCGTGGCTATACTGTCACCCCATTCAGAAGTTTTCTCTTCCTGTTGGTTTCTGCCCCCACAACCTATAAGGCTGATGAAAGTAATGAAAAGCATTATCAGTTTCTTCATCTTGCTTCGAATTAACCTATTATTTCAATAATGTTTCTATTCTCTTTGCCAACTCATCCAACTCCTCATGTTGTGGTGTACTTTGTCTTGCGGTCTTCAGGTCAATATTGTATAATACCATGCTGTCACGCTTCACGTCATAGGAGTAATGGAGTACATGAAAGGTGTCACCATAGCGCACAATAGAGTCGGTTGCAAACTCTCCCGAATGAAGAGTCACCGAGTCTTCCGAAATATACGGATGATCTGAGTAATCATAGTATGAGGTAATTCCGTTTCTCGTCATCTTGACGTGAGAAAGAGGAATCTCTGCCTTGAACTTATTGGTAACACGTATTTCCAACCTGTCTCTGTGACCATAAGCATTCCTGTCACAATACTTATCAAGTATTTGACAGATACTGTCCTGTAGATTCAGGTCGCTGACATTTGATGTCATCATTTTGTTTTGATATACATTATACAATGAACTATAATAATAAAAATGAATACGGTTAACGAAATTTAGCATAAATATGCATTTTCGGTAACTACTCAGCACCCCTATAGAAAACTTCTCGTTAATA
>ULXY01032383.1_pt1 | contig 10975 bp, 11 predicted proteins | sample 1961741 | NCBI WGS metagenome assembly ULXY01 (sample SAMEA4835851, study PRJEB28245) | human gut metagenome | biome: gut microbiome; material: fecal sample | place: Denmark | collected 2008
TCGGATGGAATGATATTGGTGATTATGAAATCGGTCAGAAAGTTCCATATTACTTCGACAACTATGTACCTAATATGAATGGTTACAGTACATACAAAGTTGTATTCCACGATAAAATGGACAGTGCTTTAACATTCAACAAAGATTCTTTCTCAATCACAATTTCGAGTGCTAAAAAATCTTATACATTGAAGAACGATGAGTTCAATATCGTTCAAAACAGCGGAGAAGATACATTCTATGCTGAGATTCCAGACTTGAAAGCTATTGTTGACAAAGAATTCCCAGAAGGAATGAACAACTTAGGTGAAAATACATATGGGCAAGACATTCACGTTACGTACAACGCAACTTTAAATGACAAAGCAGCTGAAAAAACAGGACGTCCGGGATTCGAAAATGCGGTTCGTTTCGAATTTGCGAACGATCCAGACAGCAATGGAAATGGTTCAACAGGTGAAACGCCATGGGACACTACAGTTGCATTCACATATCGTATCAATGGCTTAAAGGTCAATAACCATAACAAATTATTGAAAAATGCTAAATTCCGTCTATACAGCGATTCTGCATGTCAGAACGAAGTTTATGTTAAATCTTCTCCAAATGGATATGTTGTAATGAACCGTGATTCAGTAGGTGGAACAGACCACACTGGTGGAACTAGACCAAGCAGTGCAACTGAAATGGTATCGGATGCAAAAGGTGTGTTCAACATCTTAGGTTTGGATCAGGGAACTTATTACTTGAAAGAAACGGATTCACCTGCGGGCTATAGAGAACTTCTAGACCCAATCGTAATCACAATCAAACCTACATTCACGACTGAACGTAACAGTTACAATGCAGGTGAAGGTGCAACTGAAAAAACATTACAAAAATTAGATGCTACTGCACACGTTAAAGAATTCTTGAATGGAGCTTACAAAGAAAGCGATACAACTTTAACAACGGATGTTGCAAAAGGTTCTGCTAACATTACAGTAGTCAACTATGTAGGTACTAAATTACCAATCACTGGTTCTAGCTTAACAATGATTTGTTTAGGTGCAGGTACAATCACAGTTGTTGGTGCGTTGGCAGTAGAAAAAAAACGTAAAAACGAAAACAAAGACTAATTGATCAAATTATGAAAGGTGGCAGTACTGCCATCCTTTCATTCTGGGGGTGCTGAATGAAATGAAATCAAAGAAGAAAAGAATATCCACCAAATTTCTTTATATAGTAGGCGTCTTGTTATGTGCTTTTCCGCTCTTGTCAAGTATCTATACAGGTGTCGAACAGAACAATATGTTATCAACATATAAAAGTGAAGTAACAGCTACAGATACGCAAACAATCGAGGAACAAGTGGAGTTGGCACATGAATACAACGAAGCACTGTTTCAAATCTCAAACTCATCTGTAGGAGATATGAACACAGATATTCTGAGTGATGAAAGCTATAACAGTATTCTTGATATTACTGGTAAAGGAATCATTGGTACGATTGAGATACCAAAGATTGATGTAAACCTGCCCATCTATCATGGAACAGATGATGATGTTTTATCAAATGGTATTGGCCATATACAAACATCATCATTCCCTGTTGGTGGTATCAACACAAGAACTGTTGTTTCTGGGCATAGAGGTTTGCCAAACGCAAAGTTATTTACTCGTTTGGATGAATTAGTAAAAAACGACCTTTTCTATTTTAAAGTAGGTGGTAAGACATTGGCTTATAAGATCTATAAGATCGAAGTCGTTAAAAAGGATGAAGCCCCTGATGTGATTGGGATTGAAGAAGGTAAGGACTTGGCAACGATGATTACCTGTACACCTTATGGTATCAATACGCATAGGTTGATTATCACAGGTAAGCGTGTGCCATACAGTCCAAAGAAAAAGAAAGCCATCAAACCAGAAGTCATGAGTTTAAGAGAGATTGCATTTACAGCACTTCCATTTGTTATTGTATTTATTTTGTTAGTTAAATATGTTTTAAAGAAAAGAAAGGAGAGAAGGTTAAGATCATGAAATTTCTGAAAAAAATAGGCTGTGCTTTGAGCCTGCTACTTTTACTGGTACCTTGCATGAATATTCATGCTACAGATGTAACAGAAGATCCAAGTGTAGGTAATATTACGATTTTACCTGAAGAAGATTTAACAAAGGTGCCTGAAAATGGGTTAGGTTCAATCTCAGTAGAATTGACAGATGCATATGATGTATATCTTTCCAAAGAAAATGTAAAATTTGGCATTGTCCAGATTGCAGACGTTGTTAAGGGAGAATATGTCTTAAAAGAATCCTTTGCGGATGATGATATCAATTTAAATGATATCAAGACAGCTGAAGAAATTGATAATGTTGCTAAAACTCTTTCAAAGAAGGTTGAATCTCCAGATTATGAAATGACTACAGATGAAGAAGGAAAGGCAACTTGCAAAGATCTTCCTGTAGGTGTGTATTTGGTTTACGTTGAGGATTTAGCGGACTATGAGACAATCAGTCCGTTTGTAGTTGGAATTCCAACATGGAGTGATGAAGACGAATTATTTCAGTATGATGTAACTGTAGAGCCAAAACACACAGCACTGCCTCGTATATTGGTGAACAAGGTTGACAGTGTAACTGGACAGAATATCAAATCGAATAAATTTGAATTTACTTCATATTCACAGGAAAACTGTGCAGACAGTTCAAAACTTGAAACGATTGCAGGCGATCAGGAAACTGGCACTGCGGAGTTTTTGATTCGATATGGCACAACTTATATCAAAGAATCAAAAGCTCCTCAAGGATATAAACTTTCAGATGAAGTTGTGAAGGTGGAGTTTACAGATAAAGGATTATTTGTGAATGGAAAAGAAGTAAAGGTGGATGATGAACATCGTTATTCAATCGTATACCAGAATGTCTTGTTGCCTAGTGTGAATACAGGAACTACAAAGAATACAGATATGATGTATATGATTATCGGTATTGGAATCATTGCATTAGGTGTATCAATCGCAACTGTTCGCAAGATTCGCAAAAGTGAGGATTAATTTTTAAAAGGAAGGGCAACCTTCCTTTTATTGCATATGGGACTAAATCTAAATGTTAGTTTCATATGCAATATGAATATTTATTTAGATTGGAGGGTCATGATGATTTTTAAAAGATTATTATATACAAGTCTATCATTAATTATTTTATTACCAAGTTTATCCTGTGATTTGGTTGCCAAGGAGAATACATCTTTATTGCACATAGAATTGACGGGTGGTCTTGGAACAGCTGAGATTTTAACAGAAGATAATATTTCCTATCCAGTCGATGGCGGAGATGATTCTTTCAGCTTTGATAAAGATGCGAAGCTTAAAATCACAATCCATTCAAAGTATGGTATTGATTCGATTAAACAGGGCAATAACACGTTAAAAAATAAAGGAAATAAACTTGAGAAAATCAAGAAGAAGGATTTTACCTTCACCTATAAAACAAAGAATGTAGATACAAATCTATCTATCAATCTTACAGAGATGCACTCTCGTTTCAAAATCACCTCAATCAAAGAGGATGATAAAGGTAATGTAATGCCAGATAATGTTAAATATGGTTGTGTGAAAAAAAGCTTTTACGAAGAAGCTGATGAGAATATAGATAAAGCTATTAAACTGGCACAAGAAAACGGTTTAGAAAGTGATTATCAAATTCTAGAGTCAGATGAGAATGGAGTACTTCAATCGAATGATTTTGTGAAGGGGACTTACATTATTAAAAAAATAGATGACGAATCTGAAACTGAACTTTTTGAGCTGATTGTAACAAGAAACAAAGAAGTTCCATATACATATATCCGTTCAAATAATGGATATGAGTTTTCTTCTGATGAAACAGGTACTGTGGAAATGATTGAGTCTGACCAATATATTCAGTCAGCTACAAGAATCATTTTAAAAAGTAAGAATGATAAGCTTGTAGAAGATAATGGAACATTTAAAATCAAAATGTTGAATGAAAAAGGAAAGACTTTAAAAAATTATAAAATGCAATATTTAAAAACAGACAAAAATGGATATATCAGTATGTATGATGGTGTACGTTGGATAAGTACATTCACATTAAAAAATGGAAAATGCGTGTTGCCTGTGGTATTGCCTGATGGTGCTTATAAAATGGCAAAAGTAGATCTAAACGATTGTAGTTTAAAGACATTTGATTTTGTAGTTTCATCCAATACCGTGTCTGGTTTAGATGGTGATAGTCAACCTATCAACGATATTGTATTGCAGGTAAAAGGGGATTAAAGTATGTATGATTTTACAAGAATTAAGTTAGACACATTCTGGAGAGAACCACAAAACAGGATATACCTAGATGATATGTATGAACCTTTGCCTAATGCACCGATTGAAATTATTGTGAGCTTTAACAAGTATAAAAAGCAGATTAAAAAGATAAAAACTAACATTTCAAACCACATATTAAAGAACAGATGAAACCAATTTGTTTCTGACTGAAATTAAAGGAGGATGAATATTATGGGCAGTTATGTAAAATTAATATATGGTTAGTATTTACATAGAATTTGTATTTTATAGATAAATATTCTACAGTATAGATGTTTGATTAAAAATGGAAGGAGATATTAAAATGAATAAAGATGCATTGGTGCAAAGAGTAAGTGAAGAATTTGTAGCTATTCAAAAGAAGGAGATGGATAAAATTGTATCCTGTGTGTTCGATATAATGAAAGAAACTTTGTCTGAAGACGAGCCTTTAGAAATCGCAGGTTTTGGTAAATTTGTGGTTAATGAACGTAAAGAACATATGGGAATTAACCCTGTAACAAAGGAAAAAATGATGATTCCAGCTTCTAAGTACGTTAAATTTACTTCTTCAAAACAGTTAAAAGAAGCTGTTAAGAAATAGATGGTGTTTTACTGTTTGAATATTTATTTAAAATATTTCTGGCTTTCATGACTTTATGACTTTTTTACACATGATGTAAGTCCAGATAGTTCGACAAAGTATGCAATTAGGATATTTTGTCTTAAAAGTCCTGTACCCGACAGGACTTTTTTTATATGCATTTACAAGGAGGACGATAGTAATGAATTTTGACAAAATGCAAAATGAGGTTTTAAAAAATCTTTATAAAGAAAAAGATGCACTTTCAAAAAGAAAGACTGAATTACAGAATGAACTAGAAAGTATAGATTCAAGTTTAAATAAAATTTTATCAGCTGAGAAAAAATTGACAGCAACTTTTGAAAAATTAGGAAAAGAAGTAGCGGAATGGGAAAATTTAAGTGCTATGTTAAATACAAACGTAAAGAAAAGAAGGAAAAAGAAGGTAGATATTGTTGATGGCAGCTCTGCCACCGAAGCGATAGCGTTGAATATTCATCAAGATAATTTAGATGATACATTTAATCCTTTTGGTGAATAATCATGTCTGTTAAAAAAGATTATTATACGATTGAGCTAAAGTCAGGAAAGTTGAAGGGATCCATTACTATTCTTGTGATTTTAGCTATTTGTATACTTGTACGTTTGACTCCATTGATTCATTACTATTGGGTCAATTTACTAACTGCTTTAGTCGTTTCTAATGGGATTGGTCTACTTGTAATTGCAGGGCTATTGATGGCTCTTCATATAGTAGATATAAAACGCTTTAAAGAAATGTTGAAAAAGGAGGATAAGAATAATGTCCACTGAGAATTCTTCAAAAAATGCAGGTGTTGCTGTATTTCACATTGCAATTAATACAGGTGAAACAATTGCAAGGGCATTAAGACGCTTTTTGACCTCTGTAAAATACGCAAATGTCAAATATGGCGAAGCTCATTATAAAGATTATCTAAAGGGAAATATGGGACATAAGTTTAAATCAGAATCAGCTTTTGCCCGTGTTGCGTATGATGTAAAAAAATCCGATATTGAGCGGATTCCTGTTACGGCTCGTGACAAGGAAATTATTGAAACAATGACTCATAATATGAATATTGATTATTGTTTGATGAGAAGACCTGATGACTTGGAGGAACTTGTTAAAAAGGCTGTGACAGACAGTAAATCATTAACTGATTTTGAAAAGAAAATTGTTACTGCATTTACTATACGTGATGCAAACAATAATCTTGTGATGGATCCAGAAAATCCAGATATGCCAGTAATTAACAGTGCTGAATATATGCTCACAATTTGTTCAACGGATTTAGCTAAATGGGAGGTTATTACTAGAGAACTTGAAATTATTTCACATAAGCCATCACTTATGCAAAGATTAAAAGATGCCAATTTAATGAACATCATTCATCGTCTTTTTGATAAGAACAAAGATCGAGAGCCAGAGCATGAACATGGGTATGAATCTCAACAGAAAGATGAGCAGAAAGCGGAACGTCCTTTGGATGATAATAAAACGCATAAAGATGAGTCTCAGGAAATTCCTTTTGAAGAGGATGTCGATAAGAAAGTAGATTTTGATAAACCAGTGGATGTGGTCAGAAAGATGCTGTATTATTTTATTCCAAAAGTAAAGTCTTATGATGATTTAAAGAATGTTTTGAAACAATTAGGATTTAATATTCGTGATAAATATGATTCATTGAAATCTTTTCGCTTTACGGCGGACGATAGTTTAATGGTAAAACGTGAAGACGCTATTCCAAATTTAGCAAATAAAGATGTTACGTGGTTCCGCTTGCCTAGAATGAAAGGCCTTTATTATATAGAAATTCCTAATGAATATATCAAATGGAATGAAAAAGCAAAAGAAGATGGCAGTACTGCCACAATCGAGCTTCCTATTAACGAAAAATTTGTTGTACTTACCGAAAGCCAATTGCGTAATGTGAATTCTGTTTATGACAGAAATGAGAATATGCAGACCATTGATGAATTTAGAGAATGTTGGGAAGATAAAACAAAAGGCGAAGGATTCACAATCTCGTTACCTGATTCTAGTGTTGAGATAGATTTTTCTTCAATAAGGGATATGAATGGGAATTCTTATTCATTAGAAAGTATTATGTCTTTTATTAAAAAAAATGAAAGACAGGAAAATGCAGAGATCGTATACACTATTATGAATACAGATGCGGAAAATCTTGGTGATTTGCAGAATGCTGTATTTGAAAAAGCTAATATACATCTTGAAACACAGGCAGATGAGGTCGTACCTGATAAATCAATTTTAGAAACAGTTCCACCAGATATTTCTATGAAGAAGTGTCTGGATTTTTTAATTCCTAAAGTAAAATCTTATGATGATTTAAAAGAATCGTTGGAATTGATAGGTTTCAGTATTCGTGACAGTATGTTCAATTCAAATACATCCGTAGATGATTTTATGAATAATTTAAAAAGCATGCAATTTAAGGTGATAAATATGGATAAGTGGATGGATACATCTAATCTTAAGGGGTTAGAAGGGTTGGATTATTCGATGCAGTCAATTCTAAATCGTATTGAGGACAATAGCCGAAGTGAAAACGTCTCAGTCGTGAATGATTTATTGGGCTGCCATTCACTTGATGAAATTGACGTTATGGTTAATAAGATACTATCTATGGCTCATGTGGATGATTATGTGCCTGATGAGAAAGAGGTTGTTGTTCCAGATATGGAATTTATCAATAGCTTAAATACAAATCAGCTTGACCATTATATCAATCATTTTGCAAATGATGATAAATCATTGGAATATGCAAAGAAGAGAAGAAAAGAATTGGATGATACTAGAAATAGAAAACCACGTAATCATCGTAAACCTATTAATAAACATAAGGAGGATAGGACAGTATGAAGTCAATAGAACAACTTAAAGCCATTAATAATAAATATGATTTAGAAATCCAGCGATGTAATGAGGCACTGTTTCGCTTTATGGATAAAAAGAATGGCAGATATACGCCAGAAGAAGTAATTGAAGAAGCAGGACAAGCAATTCTAAGACAGAATAATGTGGTGAATGCTATGAAATGTGAAATGTTAGAGATAATCAATGAATTTTCAAATTATCTTTTAGAGCGTTCAACAGCTTCAGGAGAATCTTTTGATCAGATCGAAAAAGATGCTAAAGAATTCATTGATGCAATTAATTTAAAGGAGAATAAGCAGGATGAGTGAGAAAAATATAGACTCACCAAAGGAACCAAGCAAAGGTAAAAGCAATCCGAGTTTAAAAGTGATTCTTAAAAAGAATAACGATTTTATAATGGCTGTTATTTTAGGTATTGTTTTTGTTGCTATTATTGCTTTTACCTGTACTGGTTATAATGCATTTGTCATATTTCAATTACAGGGTGGTGACACCTTCGACAATATTTTTAAAGCTATCAATGTCTGTTATAAATTGAAAACGTATTTCAATATCACTCTATATGGATTTCTTTTGGGTGTTGCGATTGATGGAATGATAGTGATTGGGCTTGTTTATCGTTCTGCTTCTAAAAAGAATACTAAGGAAGGGCGTGAATATGGTTCCTCAAGAAAAGGTGATATTTATAAAGAAGCTTCAAAGAATGATGCAGTCGAAAACAAAAATAAAGAAAAACGTTTAGATGATGCAAATATCATTCTTAGTAAGAATGTGAAGGTGGATATGGATACATGGCATACTGGAATCAATGATAATATCTTTGTTGTCGGTGGTTCTGGTACTGGTAAGACACGTTATTTTGTAAAACCAAATATTCTTCAAATGTATTGCAACTATGTAGTTATTGATCCAAAAGGTTCGGTTGCTGAAGAATGTGGAAAGGCATTTGAAAAGCATGGATACAATGTGAGTTATTTGAATTTAGTAAAGATGGATAAATCTATGGGATATAATCCATTTGAATATTTTAGGAAACCTGAAGATGTCCAAAGTTTTGTGCAGAATCTAATTTCTAATACGTCAGATAAGAATAAATCTGGAGGAGATGAGTTCTTCGTTAAAGCCGAAATGACTTGGCTTATGGCAATGATTTATTTGATTATGTCTGAATGTCGAGATGATGAAAATTTATTCAATTTTAACACTGTGCTTATGCTTCTTCAGCATTCACAAGCTAAGGAAGATGGTAATGATGATTTTGCATCGGATGTGGATAGATTGTTTAAACAATTACAAGCAGAACACACTGCCGAAACAGATGGTGCAATAACTTATACATATAGAGATTTAGCTATCTTGAATTATCAGATTTACAAGCTTGGAGCAGGTAAGACAGCTAAATCTATTTTAATTTCAATTGGTGTTCGATTATCCATATTTGCTTCACCAGAATTGAAACGAATCTTGCAAAAGGATGAGTTACATCTTGAACGATTAGGTCAGCCAATGATTACATCGGCGGATGAGAAAAAGCGTAATGATTTAAAGCTTGATATTGATCGTGATGTTTATGAAAGATTTACCAAAGGCAAATCAGATAAACCTTCATATGAGGATTTACCTAAAAACAGATTAAGAAAATCTATTTTGTTTATTGTTATTAATGATTCGGATGATGTGTTTAATTTCATGGCATCTATCATCCTTCAGCAGTTATATACTCAGCTTTATTACATTGCAGATGCTCGTGCAGACCATAAACTTCCAATACACGTAAGAATTATTAATGATGAGTTTGCTAACTGCGGAAAGCAGCCTGATTTTAACCGTAAAATCAGTACAATGCGTTCTCGTGAAATCAGTACTGCTGTAATTGTACAAGGTATTTCACAAATCAAATCTAAGTCATTGTATGGAGATGATTGGGAGGCGATTTTCGAGAACTGTTCTATTACTTTGTTCTTAGGTTCTAAAGGCCCGACAACACAAAAGGTTATTTCAGAACTGGCAGGAAAGGAAACGGTGACACATGTTACGCATTCCACAAGTAAAGGAACAAGTTCATCTTATACAGTTGGTGAACAATTAATTGCTAGTGATGTGTATTCCATTGGTGATATTGCGATGTTGGATAATCGTAAATGCTTGATTCATATTCAAGGCCAACATATCTATGAAGATTGGAAATACGATGTCAAAGATCATCCAAGAGTGGATGAAACTTGTGATGCACACGATAAAGATGTTGCAAAACAGAATTTTTTTGATATTGATGTCTTTTTAAAGAAAGTCCGTGCAATTGAATCTATGCGTGAGATTGAACGAAAAGAATATATTCGAACTCATCAGACGGATGATGAGAATAAATTGGATGGATATCGGAGAGGAGAATATTCAGGAAAGACAGATTTATTGATTGTCAATGATGCGGTATACCAAACTCAATATGATTTAGATTATGTAGAGGAAAGTATAAAAGAGGAGGAACGCTACAGTGTAGATGGGTTCCTTCCTACTTCAGACGTAAACAAAAACCGTCTGTAAATGAATTAGGTAATTAGATGGCAGTACTGCCATCTTTTTATATATTAGAAAGAAGAGGTAAAAAGAAAATGAATTATTTAGGAGAAGGTTTTAACATTATTTCAAAAGGTCTAATTGCTTTTGGAGGCGTATGGACAGTTTGGGGTATTGTCGTTATGGCAGGTGGTTTGAACGATCACAATGGTCAAGACATTAAGCAAGGTGTGTTACGTGCTGTTGGTGGAGCTTTGATTATCGCTGCTGCTGCATGGTTAACAACTATTAACGTAAACTTTGGCTAGAACGAAAAGGAGGCAGTACTGCCTCCCTGTTTCTTTGGAGGATGAAAATGACGGAATTTCAAAGTAAACTACATGAATTGAATTCGTGTATAGAAAACGCTAAAAAGGAAAAATTAAATCTTATGATTGATAAATATCGAGAACCATTGAATGCCAGTTTATTGAATACACTCTTTCTAAATGAAAAATTAAGCATAGCTTCTAAGGATTTATTTGACACATTAGAAGATATAAGAATATCTCTACATTCAATAAACAAACTTCTAGATGATGAATGCTTCAGTAAACAAGAAGTCAATTTTAAAGAAAATAATTTTATTATAGAAAATTCAATTGACCAGCAAAGGGT
>ULXY01017295.1_pt1 | contig 10908 bp, 17 predicted proteins | sample 1961741 | NCBI WGS metagenome assembly ULXY01 (sample SAMEA4835851, study PRJEB28245) | human gut metagenome | biome: gut microbiome; material: fecal sample | place: Denmark | collected 2008
GACTGGTACAACCGCAACAGAAGCGTCGAAAGAGACACCCGTAGCAACAGCAAAGCCGGTAGCAACCACGGCTCCAACACCAGTACCCACTCCGGCCCCTTGTAATCATAATTATGTCAAGGAATATTGGCCGTCTGCGCCTACTTGTAACGGAGGTGGAGATTGGACTATGGTCTGCTCTATCTGTGGGGCTGTAGGGGCAACAGGAACGGATCCGGCATTACCTCACACTCCGGCAACCAGAGTTGAAGTGGATGCAACGTACTGTGACGAGCATGGAGTTAGGGTTACTTATTGCACAAGTTGCGGGAATGAACTGGGAAGAGATGGATTTGATGGTACAGAGCATGAATGGGTTACAGATACCGAGGAAGAATGGGATGAAGAGACGCACACGGTTGTAGAAAAAGAAGTGACTTATTGTAGTCGATGTCATGCACAGCGTTAACAGGAAAGGAGACGAGAAAAATGGAAAATACCAAGGATCAGTATATTGGGGCCGAAATACATTCGGCACGGTCAGTGAATCCAGATGGGGAGACGGTAACGCTGGACGGAGATACAGTAGTATGGACAGGGGAGGAAGATGTCCTGACACCGGAGGAACTGGAAGAGTTTCATCGAGATGCAATCAAACTGATGGAAGAAAGCGAACATGTAAATGTCAATAAGTTTTTGTGATTTTCTCCGAAAAACCGTAAATTCATCATATTGCATAGTTTCGTATATGACTATGACTGATGAAATTGTGGAAGATGCACAAAAAACAGACAGCAAAACAAGACGGTTGCCAATGGTAGCCGTCTTTTGTATTGCCGTTCGAACGTTCGAACTTTTACATAGCTTTCATATCATTTGAGGACTTACCGCCGAACATACGCCGGGGGTAATTGTTCAACCACTCTTGCACCTCTGCGACTTGCTCCGGGGTAACCTCTGCAAAGTCACAGCCTTTAGGAAACCAACGGCGAATCATGCGGTTCTGATTCTCATTGCTTCCACGTTCTCCGGGGTTATGAGGGTGGCAGTAGTATATTTTCGTTCTGGGTTTACCGCCGTTTATAGACTTTTCAAGTGCGTTCTGATCGAGAAACTCCGTGCCGTTGTCGCAAGTGATCGAGCGGAATATCTCCCGGAACTTTTCAGAGCCATAAGCACGCTCCAGATCATCGAGGGCACAAGAAACAGCGTTCCCAGTCTTGTCTGGTATAGGCATAATAATTTCGTCGCGATGTTTTCGCTCTGTGAGAACAAGCAGACAATTACTACTTTTTCCTTGTCCACCAACAACGGTGTCGAGTTCCCAGTGCCCGGCGGTCTTACGTTTCTTAATCTCACGTGGACGTTCTTCTATGGATCTTCCTTTTAGATTCTTATAAGACGGACGAACTTCGTTATATTCTTGTTTCGGCGTATCTCTGCGCCATGGTAAATCTTTGTTGGTCACGTTCATAAACAAGCCACGATCTATATAATTGTATAAGGTAGTCACGCAAACTTCTGTGCGGCACTTACCTTTAGCGGACTGTAAAGCGGCGTATGGACTGTATTTCAGATCAATGATACAATGCTCAACGTATTTCACAAAATCGTAATCATTGCCGATCTTTAAGTCACGCCCTTTGCTTTCTGCATGATAGTCATGTTTCTGCTGTCCGATCTCAGCACTGTAATAGTCGTATTCAAGCCACGTCTGACCGTCACGGAGTTTCGTGCGCCCTCTCTTTATTTCATAGTTAATTGTGTTGTAATGCCGATTCATCAGCCGGGCAATTTCTCTCTGGGTTTTACCATCATTCAGATACATTTCTATCTTAAGACGGTCAGTATAAGTCATGTTTTTTGACATAGTTTCCTCCCTCTCTGGCTGTAGTCTGCCTATATTCAACCGTACCAGAGCAAGCCACGGAGCGTCAAGGAGGGCGGTATCTATGGGGATGTGCCTTGACCCTCTGTGGCTTCTCTGGTGGGGGTTCTGGCGGCGGTAGTGAGGGATAAGCTTGTATTATAGCTGTCCGGGGTTTATGGCTCTACATGAAGCTTGTAGGGGAGGTGGCTTCCAGAGAACAGACAGTTCTCTGGACTCTCGTGTTTAATTTTTATAGGGAGTGGGCGGAAAAATTAACAGAGGTGGGATGAAATCACCCCCAACCCCTCAAGGGGTGTAAAGCTTCCTTGTGGGTGTCCGGGGTGATCTGTTTAATACTTTAGTTCGTAGTAGGTTATCTGTTGACCTGCTTGTGATATGTCCACGGTTTTAACATAAACAATACGGTCTGCGTAGATTTTGCGAAACTCCTCTTCGTCAAGGAGGAAGTGTTCCTCCTCCGCAATGTGACAGTTACGACTGTAATAGTAGCGGCGTTTCTCTTTCAAATGTTCATCAACACTTTTAGTAATGTACTTTGTAATGTAACTACTCACTCTGCCAGTGTCCAAGACTTTTGTAGCGGTAGTAAAGCCGTATGACCAGTCAGTTATATTATAGATGATCTGGTTTTTCTTGCGGTCAATTTTCCACGCCTTGAATGTGAGATTGTCCACGTTTGCAAGTAGTCCGTGAAAATGATAATGTTCTTTATCTTTGTGTAATTCTGGAACTATGATGTATTTCATATCCGGGCACTTTCGTTTTTGTAGATTGTTGAGGAAAATTTTAAGCCGGTATAAAACTAAATCATAGTCAGATGCATCTGTTTTAGTACGGTCAAAAGTCAGAGTGATAAACCAATCCCATTTGTTGGATCGTGCAATCCTATAAACGTTGTTTTTGGCTCTGGATGCAGAAACCGTCATTGCGTGCTTTTCAGCTTCCGGGGTGCGGTCACTTATATCATGGGTCTTGTTTAGCAAGCTGTCCTCTGGCTTTTCTTTCCCGGCGTTAATAGCATGGTGGTAAAATGTGATGTGTTCCCCGGTCTCATACTGGTAACGCCGACAATTATAAACTGTTTCCATGTTTCAACACTCCTTGTAATTTTTTTGCAAGGTGACTCTAAAGTGTTGCTATTGTCAAGTAGGTGACCCGGAGAACGGGTCACAGTCTGCCTTTGTCCATGTGCTTTCTTCTTTTTGTAATAAAAACAATCTGTCCATTTCTTTCTGAATGGGTTTGAAAGATTCTCTGGAGAAACCCAGATTTTGAAGTTGTTGAAATAATTCGTCTGGAAATAGTTTATATTTTTTATAGAATCTGATCTCTGTTTCGTTAAACAGATAATGCATATATTGAAACATTGTTTTTTTCTCCTTGTGTGTGGTGTGTGAAAGTTCGAACGTTCGAACGGTGCGCCGTGCGCAACGCTTACCACGGCGCACCGTTTCCCCCTTACTTCTGTGCTTTCTTCTGCGCTCTGGTGTACTTCTTTGACGGTGTAGTAACGGCATCCATATCAGAGGGTGTATTGTTCTGCAACATGATAATTTCTGATTCCGGGATCATATTCCCGGCTTTACAGTCTTTTGCAAGATTGTCCACGCAAGCCAAAGTATCATAGGCATGGTAATCTTTATCCCTTACGAACCAACCGAACCGGCGCAAGGGGCGTACCAACGTAGGATCAGTAGCATATTCTAATTGATAGGCGTCATATTCTCTATGAACCAGAAACCGCCATTGCTTGTCGCAAGATATTACCCGGCTTGTTACTTGTCGCAATAATGCGTCTACGTGATTAAACCGTTGAGAAGTATAATACAAGCTAATGTGGTGGTGACGGCACGTCAACAAAGTGTTAAGAAACAAGGGGTCTATGTTTGTTTTGAAAGTACGGCTGTTAAGCTGTACTGAAAATTCATCACCCAAGACAAGAGTGCAAGTCAATGTATCGTGTTGTTCATCATACGCCCGAACAGTTTCGGCAACGTCAACGATCTGGCGCAAGGAGACAAAAGGCGTGTAGGGTGTTCCAATCAAATCCACATTTGAAATGATGTTAATTCTTTGTGTTACCCATTTCCCCCGGAGATCATCATATACAACTTTGTTGTTGTACTTTTTATACAGTCTTGTCACCTTATGCACAGCAGAAAGCGTTTTTCCCTTGCCGAACAACGCCACAAAACATTCTATAATCCCGGTTCTCAGATTGCGCCATTTCTTGTGGATAATATAATTCGGGATATCCTTTATAAGATTAAATATCGTTGCAAACGGATGTAATACGGCAATGCGGAAGCATACACTAAAATACATCGTTGCTATAAATGCTAACAGTACCAGATATACCAAGCTGATCACCTCCCATTTTTCAGAATGTTATAGGCAAGAGAACCGATACATTCCAGAACCATACAAAAGACGATCAACCCGACTATACAAGCCGGGGTAAATGTTGTTGCATCACCTATGATAAATTGAATAAGGCTATCCATGTTTGTTTCCTCCTATTTAAGACCTACGCCGTTAAAAGACCGAACGGCGTTCTTGATACGTTCATAGCACCATGCGAACACGATAAAAAACAACAATGCCGTAATGTTGTAATTCAAATCATCAATTTTTGCTTCAATGCTTTCCAGAGAAGCGGAGTAATCAATCTGATTTTCCACAGTGTCCGCTTGATAGGCTTCCAGATCTGCCAAACTGATATAAACGTGTTCAGAACCAACCACATCACCAGAAGAGACCGAAAAGGGGTTATTGCTTGTTGTAGTGTCAGATAGTTCTGTATCATCACCGGGTTGCAACGTGTCAATGTCTGCGTCAGTTCCTCCGGGGAGAAAATTGCCAAGCATGACAACAGTAGCATCATCATTAACGGTATAAATTCCGTTATCATCAGAGCCAGAATTGATAGAATCGACTTGTAAATCTTCTTGCATATTGTCTTGAATTGTAATGTTTTCATTCATGTTTTGTCCTTTCTTGTGAAATATGTCAAACTGTGGTATCATCATAGAAAAAAAGGGGGTTGCATTATGGATACCACAGAAAACAATAATTACGATCAATGTGTTACAAACGATACTTATATCGAGTATCAAAACGCCGCTGAATGGAATCAAGACCAGAGATTAACAAGCCTGAAAAATTCATTCAGTTTTACAAATCTATGGTTAGGAATCATTGCGGCTTATTGCGCGTTCGAACTTCTGAAAGAAATAGTGCTTGTAATAATTCTTTACAATGCCGGAACTTCTGTTATTGAGGTTTTGCAATTACTGGGAAATCTTCCATAAAAAGTAAAAAATTATACCGCCAAAAATATTGAAAGCCGCAATGTTAAAAAGGGAGATAGAATAACCGAGAATATCTAACTTTATCGACATAAATTGTATCAGAAAATAAATAACTGTTTGAAGTGTTCTCATGTTCTACCTCCCTAAAATTCTTAATATCAGAATCACAACAAATAAAATCCCGATTGCATTTCTATACATATCTGGTAAAAAAGAAAATACAGTGCCAAGCAACTGTGGAATCTGCCCCATGGCAGAAATTAAGCCTTTAAGGAACGATACAAAAGTATTCGTATATCCGGCTAGATCATCCGCAGTAATTTCAACTTTACCGTCTACGTCACCGGGTACAACATTGTTAGTTACATCATCAATTTTTATGCTACCGTCTGGTGTGGTAGTTTCGTTTTTTACAGATTTATCAGTCATATGGCAGACTGTTTGTTCACCCATATATAAAATACCGTTACTTGTATAAGCCGGGGTTAATCGGATCTGCATATCCCAAGCTTCACCGCTTTTCTGTGCTTCCTCAACTAACTTTGCAACGTTCACATTAATTTTCCCGGCGTTTATCGTTGTAGTGGTATAAGTAACCGGGGTATACTTATAATCATCACCGTTTTTTGTAGTCAGAATATAAGATGCTATTACAAGGGTGTCACTTTCTGGAATGAATAAGAGATCATTGTCTTTTGTTGTTCCAGTCCATGTGATAGTACTGTATCCGAGTAAGCTATCTTTTACAGATACACCGGATAAAAGGAAATCTGTAAGATTTACAGTACCACGCCGGATACCACCGCCGCCGGAGGGTAAATCCGTACTTTCGGAATAATCCCATGAGGGCGTACCATCACTATTAAAATACTTATATGACATAGACCCCTTATAAAGTCTATGTGTAGGATTATCACCGTTATAATGGTAAGGAGTAGCCTTTACATAAAGTACATAACTGTTAGAATCGAACGTTGTGTATTCACTGGGAATCTGGAACGGACCTTTAGAAATGGAGCAACGTTCCTTTACAACCTTTTTAGTGAGAACGTTTCCCGGTGAATTATTAGAAGCAAAAGCAACTTCAAATTCTATAAAACTATATTTTGATGTTTGCGATCCAATACCATCCAGTCCAGACCATGAAGCCTTGAAATTCTTGTCAACATTAAAATCAATAAGTTTAATACTGTTATTTCCTTGTATGGTTGTATTAGATTCATCTGGATAAAGATAATTTGACGGATCAGTAACACCGCCAGAAAAGTCGTTATCAGTTCCGGGTTTTACAACTGTTGTAGGATCAGACCAATCATTATTGAAATAAAATGGAACAGAGCCGTCACGCGTGGCATATGACGCAGAACTATCAAAAGTGACATATTGAGGTGCGCCGCAATACAATCTGTGATTCTCTGCCACATAATAGGGTACAATCTGAATACCATATAAATCTGGATAAAGTTCATACAATGTTTTCAAGTTCAGATTGACAGCACCAGACGAGGGAAACGCAGTCCGATATGCAAATGCAGAACTGTAGGTGCTTTTCATTCTGATAATAAAAGAAACGCCGCTAAATTCGCAATTTTTTGGCGTGGAACTTGATTTCCATGTAAGCAAACCATCGTCAGACAAAGTTGTTGTAACAATGAGATTTTTCGCATTTGCAGAAAATGACCACCCGTAATTGTAATACATATCATGGTAGGGTAAAAGTTTTGTGCTTGTTAGGGCAAAAAAGCTTTCACCATCTTGCAAAGATTCCGTTGTACCATCGTAAGAATATTCAAGTAAAACGTCGTTGGGTTTGGCGCAACTTAAAAAAAGTATTTTTAACCCAGAACTATTAAGATCGAGATAACCACCATTATAGGAATTAAGGGCGAAAGTGCCTGTATATTCTGAACTTCTTTCTTCATAAGAAGTATCCAGTACATAATCACCACTGTCGGAATCGTACTTGTATCGTTTTACAATCACAGGGTTCACTTTTACAATTTGTGTACCGTCAGCATTGCGGGAATACAGTGCAGTAGTTTGCCGTACATCTATGTAAAAATTGTTTGCCGCATAATAAGTAAAAAAGGCATCACGATCACCGCTATAATTAAGTTCGTACTTATAAGATTGTGTTGTATAAAAGAAAGTGTAATCATATTCCTTTTCACTCTCTGCCGCATGAACCGGGGGCATACTAAACAGCACAGCCGAGACCAGAACACCAAGCGTTAAGGCAATAATGCAGAGAAGCGTCTGCAATTTGTTATGATTGATTGTTTTTTGTTCCAACTTTTTCCCTCCTTATGAAAAGAATTTTTGAATGGTTTCAACCGCAAAAAAGAAAGCGGCAATAGTACCCATATGACAACCGATTTTAACAGCTTTCTGGCGGTCAGTTTCTTGTGGGAAGAATAAGACACATTTTGAAACCATTAAAAATATGATAAAAATAGAAATGGTTAAAATCTCATCCATGGTATTAACCCCTTTCCGACAAGTATAATAATTACAGAAACTGAACACATAATGACTACCATAGAAGAAAAAACAACGAAGTATGTAAACAATGATTCTTTTCCTATAAAGATGAATATAAGAAAAATGAGTAAGCAAACCAGATAAATGATTGTGCAAATTAAAAAATCCATTGCGTTCTCCTTTCGTAAAAAAAAGAGGGGTGCAGATCGTTCTGCATCCCTCTTAAGCTACCGTGATTCGGGTTATACGGAACGTCTTGCAACTCCGAACAGACCGAAGCAAGCACAAGCAACGGAAACAGCCAACAGAATGTTCAGCGGATACATTGTGAACAGACCCATGACGGACTTACATACAGAAAGCAAAGTAGTTACGATAGCGGTATCGAAAGTAGAGGCGGTCTCTGCCGCCGCAATGATTGTTAAACCGGGCATATGTTTCTCCTTTCTTATAGATAATGCGAAATACGTACGTCTACGCAACCGTCTTAGTTATCTATAAATGTTTTTTGTTTATAAAATCAGCTTGCTGAAATTACCGGGGTAAAAGTTCAAACGTTCGAACTTTAGGGAGAAGTGTGGGGATCGAACCCACTCCGGCTGTCGTTGTTGTTTTCCGTGCGCACGCCACTCACACCATGAGATACTTCTCCATATTATTTTTTGGTTGTTGGGTTATGTGTTGCTGTTGCATGGGTGGGGGTGATACTTTGTGTACCATTCCGAACCCCTCCCATGAAAAACTACGAAAGCAAAATGCGCTTTTCTTGTTTTTCTATGGTGTCCCCTTGCCCCCTCCCAAGGGGACAAAAGACCAAGGGCGAAAGCTTGCTCCGGGGACTGGTAAAGATATAATTGCTCATTGTCGAGCTGAACCCTCCGGGATTCACTCTTGCCACAGATAACGCAACAGCGTAGTTTCCAAGGAAAAAGGGCATTACCAAGGAAGAGGGGGGAGGGTGGAAGCATATGGTTTATAGAAAAAGCCGGGGGCGTATGGCGTTCGGTTCTTCGTGGCACAAAGAACATATAAGGTATAGGGGAATAACGTTCGAACGTTCGAACACTCCCGGCGTTTTTCACTTCACACTTGCCCGGCAGTCCGTAGGGAGACCAACCGGGCATCACACCGGAGAACGTACCGGGGAGAAGATCGCAAGGGGCACACCATGAAAATGAGATGTGATCACTTCTCTTTACTCCCTAGACCCGGAACGTTCCAAGCGGCTTATTTTTTATCCTTGCCAGAATCAGCGGCGGTAGTGCCGGGGGCGGTAGTAGCACCGGGGAGATCATAGATACCAGTCACACGCAGAGACTTTTTACCCTCATACTCACTAATCTGCATACCGAACACGTATTCTTTGAAAAGTTCCTTGTTCTGCTTATAGACTTCCTCTGTACAGGACATGCTAGTAGCTTCTGAACCCTGCAAAACAGCAAGCTGATAATATTTGTTGTTGCTTCCGGTCATGCTCTTTTCTTCGATTGCTACCAGAGTACCTCTAAACTGTGTTGCTAATTTCATAATTGTTTACCTCTTCTTTCTTTACACATGGGGCAACTTGCCCCATGGATGCAATGTTATTTGTTTATGTGAACGCCTACATACGTGAAAGGCGGTTCATGCTGTTTACGCCAAGAACCAAAAGTGTAACGTTAAGGGGAATGTATTCACGCTCCGTCAAAATACCGTCACTGTGCAACTGGTTCATTTTCCGGGAAAGTGCAACCATGCGATTAAGCACCGGGCGCAATGTTTCCGGGGTGTAGCCGTTCCCCAAATCAGCGGCGCATGACATTATATCATCAAGCACCACCAGACCAACCGGGGAAAGGCTAGGAGTTACCATTTCACGACGACCTCGACACGCCTATTTTCAGATTCAAACTTCTTATTCATAAAGGCGGTTTCTATCAAATTATTAAGCGGTATGAAACTCTTAAAATCGTCAATGCAACGAAACGTCATAAGTGTTTTGCTATTTATTTCTGTAAAGTTGCCGTCTATGATCTCTTTACCGTTATGAGTATGAGCATCAGAAGAATTATCGCCGGAAGCGTCAGATTTCCCGGCTTCACCGTGAATATCTTTTACTTTTTTCTTGATGTCACGAACGGACATATCAACAGAAAATTCCGTCAACTGTGCATCCGTCACACCCAACAAAGCAATCAGCTTACTACTCTGATAGTCTTTCAGTTCCGGGCGAATCTCTTCCAAAATGTTTCCTTGTTCGTCACGGTTTGCGAAACGCTCTACGATATGAATAAAATCACTACACGTAGCACGTGCAATACCGTGTTCTTTTGCGGCGTAGTCATAAATATTCTTGTAGCCCAACAAACCGAAAGCGGAAGCCGAATACATCCAGTAGAGATCAAAAGCAATCCGGGTAAAGGAACCCTGAACATTGTTCAAAGACTTGCTGATAGATGCATTGCGCTTTCTGGCTTCTTTTAAGGTGGCAATGTCTTTCAGTTCTTGCGCCTTTTTGGCTTCTACTTCTGCCTTGTTGGTGTCCTCCACCGCCGGGGCGGTGGGGGGATTCATGGGAGCGGTAACGGCTTTCTTTCTGGTGATTTTTGCTTTTGCCGGGGTCTGAGTTGCGGTTTTCTTCTCTATGGTTGTTGTACTCATTGTGCTTGTCCTCCTTATCAATCAAATGCAATAAATGCAATATCTTCAATGTGGAAATGTCTTTCCGTGCCATCTGCCATCATTACATCGACACTAGGAATAGGGTTATCAGAAAAGGGGTCATCCTTTACGAACACCAGACCGGAAACGTTGTCGAGTTCAATTTCTTCAATGTGATGAATCTGGACACCGGGAAAGGTTGCCTTGTCTGTAATGTGTGCTACTGTGATTTTTTTCATGTTTTTGTCCTCCTTGTGTGTGGGGTTCGAACGTTCGAACCAATATAAAAAATAGTATTGTGATCGGGATTTCGTGTCATTTCCTTATCACAATACTATTTTAATATTTTCAGAAGAAAGCGAACAGCAGAAAGAGGTTGCCATTCAGGGATAAGGGTGCTATTATATATACAAAAGGAACAACCGCCCCACAAGGTGGGTTGACCAAAATAAGTTGAGTAGCAAAGACCACCCTTCTACTGGCCAAAGTTTCGGGGTGGTTTTGCTGTATAAAATTACTTGAAATGATCCGAGAGTGATGGTATAGTAAAGATAAAGGGAAAGCCAAAGAGGCGGCTACCCCAAATAGCAAAATAACTGTTTAGTA
>ULXY01022593.1_pt1 | contig 10884 bp, 10 predicted proteins | sample 1961741 | NCBI WGS metagenome assembly ULXY01 (sample SAMEA4835851, study PRJEB28245) | human gut metagenome | biome: gut microbiome; material: fecal sample | place: Denmark | collected 2008
AAGCCGCCCAGGAAGGCGAAGGAGGAGCCCAGGAAGGCGGGTACCTTCAGCTTGGTGCAGACGTGGAACAGCAGCGTGCCGATACCGGCGAACAGCAGGGTTGTCTGGATGGACAGGGGCAGGCCGTAGCCCGTCACCAGGATGGGCACCAGCACCGTGGCACCGAACATGGCAAACAGGTGCTGCAATCCCAGCAGCAGCATCCGGGGTACGCCCAGCTCCCGGGCGTCGTAGATGGCGTCGTGTCCTAATTTCTTGTTCATGTGACTTGTCCTCTCTTTCTCGTTCATCCGTATATGTTTACTTACTTACAAACAGCCTAAAAAAATGACCGGTGAAAAATCACCGGTCAAATGGAAACAATATCAGAAACAAAAACAGAGGGAGCGTCGGTCCGCTTTTTTACGATCGTCTTGCAGGTCATGGCGTGTCCCTCCTCTCATTTTTCTTGCCTATTATACGGGGCTCGGCCGCAAAATGCAATACATTTCTGTGCCAATATCCTGTCAAAATTTCAGAAGACGGTTTGGCTGTATTGCACAAGGTCATTCGCCCCGCTTATCGCTGCCATCCGCCAATCTTAACCGCCGCCGCAAAACGGGGCACACGCCCGCCGCCACGATAATCTTCACTGCGTCTCCCGGCAGGTAGGGCAGCATCCCCGCCCACAGCAGCGCGGAAAACGTCATACCCTTGCCCATGTAGGCGTTGAGGATCAGCGCCATGTAGGGCATCCCCACGGCGTACAGCGCGGCCAGTCCCGCCAGCGACGCCAGTGCCATGCGTTTGGGGTCCAGACTCTCCCCTGCCACGGCACCCACCACCCATGCGGCCGGGATCAGCCCCAGCAGGAACCCGAACGTGGGCTGGAACACATAGCCAAAGCCGCCGCCCATGGTGAAGATGGGCAGACCCACCAGCCCCAGCAGGACGTACACCGCCTGGCTCAAAGCGCCCCACCTCCGGCCCAGAAGCAGCCCCGCCATGGCCGTAAACAGATATTGCAGCGTCACGGAGCTGTACACCATCGGAATACGCAGAAACGCACCCACCGCCGTCAGCGCGGCGAACAGGGCGGTATAGACCAGCTTGCGGGTACGGGTGTTCATAGGCGTCCCTCCTCCAAAAACTGTCCTGATGATACTAAATTCCTTAACACCTGTCAACTATTTACAAACGCGGAATACAGTGCTACAATGTGTTTTCGACCGAAAGGAGATGATGGCCGTGACTTGGGATGTTCTGCGCTATGACACCGTGGACTCCACCAACAACGTATGCAAGGCCCTTGCCGCGCAGGGATTGGACAGCACCGCCGTCATCGCCCGGGCGCAGACCGCCGGTAAGGGCCGACTGGGCCGTTCGTTCCAATCACCGGAGGGCGGCCTGTATCTTTCCGCCCTGTGGCAGGACTGCCCGGCCGGGCAGCTGCTCACCGTGACACCGCTGGCCGCAGTGGCTGTGTGCCGCGCTGTTGAGAGCCTCTGCGACACGGACTGCGGCATCAAGTGGTGCAATGATGTGGTGCTGCACGGCAAAAAGCTCTGCGGCATTCTGACCGAGTCCTCCCTGCTCCCCGACGGCAGTGCGGCGTGGCTGGTGGTAGGTATCGGTGTCAATGTGGGACAGGCCTCTTTTCCGCCGGACATCGCGGACATGGCCACATCCCTTGCCCTACAAGAGCTTGACGTGTCGCCGGACGCGCTGGCAGACGCCATACTGGCCCAGCTGACAGCCATGCGGACTGTGCTGACCGACCCAGTGGAATGGCTGGCGGAATACCGCCGCCGGTGCGTGAATTTGGGCAGACCCGTGCGCGTCCTGCGAGGCAATACCGTCCGGCAGGCCACGGCGCTGGCCATAGACGAGCAGTTCGGCCTGACGGTGCAGTATGAAAACGGCGAAACGGAGACAGTCCGCAGCGGCGAGGTCTCAGTGCGGGGACTGTACGGATATATAGAATGAGGTGATACGAGCATGAACACAAAACTTCTCGCTCAGCTGTTCCTCACCTTTGCCAAGGTGGGCGTCATGACCTTCGGCGGCGGTATGGCCATGCTGCCCATCCTCCAGCGCGAGGTCGTGGAGGACAAGGGCTGGGCTACAGACGAGGAGCTGGTGGACTATTTTGCCATCGGCCAGTGCACCCCCGGCATCATCGCTGTAAACACCGCCACCTTCATAGGGCAGAAGCAGGCCGGTATTATCGGCGGCATCGTAGCCACGCTGGGCATTGTGTTCCCATCGCTGATCATCATCACCGCACTGGCAGGCGTCATCAACAGCTTCTCCCATCTGGCTTGGGTGCAGCACGCCTTTGCGGGTATCCGCGTATGCGTGTGCGTGCTGATCTTCAACGCGGTGGTCAAGCTGTTCAAGGGTTCTGTGAAGGACTGGGCCGCCGGGCTGATCTTCCTTGCTGTGCTGGCGGCGGCGCTGCTCACCGACCTGTCCCCCGTCATCTTCGTGGCGGCGGCCGCGGCGCTGGGCATCGTCATTCAGAACGTGATAAGGAGGGCGAAATAATGCTGTACCTCCAACTGTTCTGGGAATTCTTCAAGACCGGTCTGTTCGCCGTGGGCGGCGGGCTGGCCACTCTGCCCTTCCTGCAGGATATGGCCGACCGCACCGGCTGGTTCACCCATGCGCAGTTGGCGGATATGCTGGCGGTGTCGGAGTCCACTCCCGGCCCCATCGGCGTGAACATGGCCACCTACGTGGGCTTCACCACCGGCGGCATCGGCGGCGCGCTGGTGGCCACCATCGGGCTGGTAACCCCCTCCGTTATCGTCATTCTCATCGTGGCGGCGTTCCTGAAGGCCTTTCGCGACAGCAAGTGGGTCAGCGCCGCGTTCTACGGCCTGCGCCCCGCCTCCACCGCGCTGGTGGCTGCGGCGGGCATCTCCGTAGTACCTATCGCCTTGCTGCACAGTGGTATGACCGGTCTGGCCGCGCTGAACTGGCCGGCTATCGCCCTGGCGGCCGTACTGCTGGTGTGTACCAACTGGGTACCTGTGGTGAAAAAGTGGCACCCTATCGTGTTCATCGGAATCTCCGCCCTGGTGGGCGTTCTGCTGAAATTTTGAGAAAAGGGAGACGCTGCGCGTCTCCCTTTTTGTATATATTTCCTCCCGGCAGGGCAGACTATCGCTGCTATACTGTCAGGAGGTTTGTATTCTATGTCTGAAATGTTCTGTTTTCAGTGTCAGCAGACGGCGGGCAACAGCGGCTGCGTCCGCACCGGCGTCTGCGGCAAGCAGCCGAAAACCGCCAATTTGCAGGACTATCTGGTGTGCTCCCTCATCCACCTGGCGGAGATATATGCCGCCAAGGAGGACTATCCTCCGGAAGTCACACACCTGCTGGCGGACGGTCTGTTCGCCACGCTGACCAACGTAAATTTTGACGATACAGCCTTACAGGGCTATATCCGCCGCGCCGAAAAACTGACGCCCCAGCGTCTGCCGATACAGGACCCGAGTTGGCTATGGCGCGGCGATACGGACATCGTGTCTCTGCGCGCCACACTGCTGTTCGGCATGAAGGGTATGGCAGCCTATGCCCATCACGCTTTCCGCCTTGGGCAGGAGGATGAGGCGGTCAGCCAGTGGTTCTACAAGGGGCTGTGCGCCCTGCGGCAGGAGCACACCGTTGAGGAGTGGCTGGCCCTCATCACGGAATTTGGTTTGGTAAACTATCAATGCATGGCCCTGCTGGACAAGGCCAACACCGCCGCCTTCGGTGACCCGGCGCCCGCAAAGGTCCACACGGACATCCGTCGGGGGCCGTTCATCGTGGTATCCGGCCACGATCTGGAGGACCTGCACCAGCTGCTGGAGCAGACGACAGGCACCGGTGTCAACGTGTACACCCACAGCGAGATGCTGCCCGCCCACGGGTATCCGGGGCTGCGAAAATACCCGCAGCTGGCCGGAAACTTCGGCACCGCCTGGCAAAACCAGCAAAGCGAGTTCGACAGCCTTCCCGCACCCATTCTGATGACCACCAACTGCATCATGCCGCCCCGTCCCAGCTATGCCGACCGTATCTATACCACGTCGGTGGTGGGCTATCCCGGACTGAAGCACATCCCGGAGGATCGGCAGGGCCGCAAGGATTTCTCCGCCCTCATCGACCAGGCGCTGGCCCTGGGCGGATACAGCACCGACCGGAGCATGAGCGGCATCAACGGCGGACATATCCTGACCACCGGCTTTGCCCACAAGGCGCTGGGCGACAGCGCCCCGGCGGTGATCGACGCCATCAAAAGCGGCGCGGTGAAGCACATCTTTCTGGTAGGCGGCTGCGACGGCGCGCACCCCGGACGCAACTACTACACGGACTTCGTCAAGTCCACGCCTATGGACTCGCTGATCCTGACGCTGGCCTGCGGCAAGTTCCGCTTCAATGACCTGGATCTGGGCGATATCAACGGCATCCCCCGCATACTGGACGCAGGCCAGTGCAACGACGCCTACAGCGCTGTGCAGATCGCGCTGGCCCTGGCCGATGCCTTTGGCTGCGGCGTCAATGACCTGCCGCTGACGCTGGTGCTGTCCTGGTACGAGCAGAAGGCGGTATGTATCCTGCTGACCCTGCTGGCTCTGGGCATCAAGCGCATTTACCTGGGGCCCACCCTGCCGGCCTTCCTGTCAGAGACGGTGGTCAAGACGCTTGTGGATACCTATCAGCTGCAGCCCATCACCCATCCCCAACAGGATCTGGACGCCATACTGCACCGCGGATAAAGAAACATCCCCCGGCTCCGCCGGGGGATGTTTCTTTATCCAAGCACCTCTGCCAGGCCGACCAATACCGGCATAGTCAACGCGGAGATCGCCGTCTGGACCGACACCAGGGACGAGGTCAGGGCGGTGTCCTTGCCGAAGCGGGCGGCGAACATACTCAGCAGCGCCGCCGGCGGCGCGCTGGCCGCGATCAGCAGCACCAGCGTCAGGTCATGGGACACGTTCAGCGCCAGGCAGATGCCCAGCGAGGCAAGAGGCAGCACCAGCAGCCGCAGCACCAGCGTCACCCAGGAGCTGATACCCTGCAGCGCCGCCTTGAAATTGGCGTGGCTCAGCTGATAGCCCACCACCAGCATGGGCAGCGGCGTATTCAGGTCCGCCAGATAGTTGATGGGGACCATCAGGGGTTCCGGCACCGTCACCTGTCCGAGATACAGCGCCATAGCCAGCACCACGCTGATAACGCCGGGGTTCAGCAGCAGGGGCTTCAGCCGCAGCTGGCTGCGGTCGCCTGTGATGACATAGACGCCCCATGTCCAGCTGAGTATAGTAAATACGATGACGTAGGCCGAACCATAGAACACGCCGATGCTGCCCAGCAGCGCGGCCATCAGGGGATAGCCCATAAAGCCGCAGTTGGAGAACACTGCGGCGAAGCGCAGGCAGTTCTGCCGTTCACGGTCTCTATCGCGGATCAGCAGCATGGCCGCCGCAATAAACACCACATGGAGTACGGCCGAGACACCCGTCACTACGCCGAAGTTGTGCAGTGCCGTATGCTCCAGCGGCCGCTGGAACGCCACCACCATCATACAGGGGGACACCACGTACATGACCAGGCTGCTCAGGGCCACCGAGGCACGGTCATCCAGCAGCTTGACCTTTCCCAGTACAAAGCCCACCACCAGCAGCAGGTACAGTGTGAGGATCTGCTGCCCAACAGTGAGGAATGATTGCAGCACAGCTATCCCTCCTAAGCAAAAAATGCGCACCGCCTCAGTGTATCACAAAAAATCCCGGTGTCAAGTCCCCGTGAAGAAGAAAAGCGGAAGCCGCCGCTTCCGCTTTTCTTACAGATCGTTCTTATCCCGGCCCACGGACTTTTCCGTGGAAAAGCCGTCCGGATACCGGCGCTCCAGCTTCTCCAGGTTGGCCCGGAGGATGTCCTCCAGATCAAGGTCCAGCGCCGTGGCCGCCTCGGCCAGATACCAAGCCACGTCCCCCAACTCCTTGGCCAGATGCTCCCGGTCCAGCGGATGGCCCTGGGCCAGCCACTTCTTCACGATGTCGATAGCCTCGCCGGACTCGCCGCACAGGCCCATGACGCTGTTGATAAGCACATCCCGGCCCTTCAATTCGGGATTTAGCGAAGCCATGGCCCGCTGCTGGTATTCATTGATGGTCATCATGCCGTACCCTCCAGCAACGCCGGTATCTGCCGCAGGTCCGTCACCTGCCAGGTCACATCCGTACCCTCTGCCGCGCCGGGGCGGCGGTAGTAACAGGTCTTCATGCCATACTGCCGGCCGCCGGCCATATCGGAGGTCAGGGAGTCCCCAATGATCACACAGTCTTTCGGCACGATGGCTGCTTCACATCCATCGTTCAGTGCCGCAAACGCCCCGTCAAAAAAGGCCCGGGCCGGCTTGGACGCACCCAGTCTCTCCGACACGAAGAACCAATCGAAATACCGCTTCATACCCGCCAGTTCCAGCCGGTGGAGCTGCTGGTCGTATGGTCCGTTGCTGGCCACCGCCAGCGGATACTTGCCGTGGAGCGCCTCCAGCAGTTCCATGGCCCCGTCCATGGGGATGGCGCTGTCGTACAGGGCCGCGCGGAAATACTTTTCGAATACCTGTCCGTCAAAATCGATATTCAGTGCTCGGAACACGTTGTTCCAGCGGATCTCTTCCAGCTCACGGAACGTCAGTGTGCCCTGCTCGATCTGCCGCCAGAGTTTTCCGTTCTCCCGGTGGAACACGGCCTCCATGTACGGCTCGTAGGGCTTCAGTCCAAAGTGCGCGAAGCCCTCCCGCATGGTCTGCCGGATGTAGGCGTCAAAATCCAGCAGGGTGTTGTCGATGTCGATAAAAATCATCTGCATGGGGTACCTCTCAGATAAAGAACTTACGGTGCAGGCTGCGCCGCAGGGGCTTGCACATGGCGATGACCAGCAGCATGGCCCCCAGCACCACCCCCGCCGCCAGCGGGTAAAAGGACCAGAGGAACGTCTCGTGCAGGCCGAAGGTCAGGTTCAGCAGAAACTCCACCAACACCGCCATGCCGCCGGACAGGATCAGCGCCCCGCCGCAGATGTACAGCGCCGCGCCGGGCAAATACCGCAGCAGCGTCACCATGGCGCACACCAGCAGCCCTGCCGCGCCTGTGACCGGCAGCGCAAAGGTCAAAAACCAGTGGCCTCCGGTGGCGTAGTTCACATACAGCAGGAACACGCCGATGGCCGCGAAGTCAATGGGCACGAAGATCACCGGGTTGGGCCGCTTAAACCACAGAGGCAGCACCGCCAGGATATACAGCAGCAGCAATCCGCCCACGGCAAAGCCGGACCAGACGATGGTCCCGTTGATGCGCCAGTCGCACAGCACGGTGATGACCGCCGGCAGCAGCATACACACAGAGATGACGAACAGCACGCCGATGCGGCTGACCTCCTCGTGGCGGGGGTGGTCAGCCGGCGGGTAGGGCGGCTCACCCTGTCCGCAGGGCAGGTCGGGATGAAATACCCGAGTGCCGCACAGGGGACAAACGCGCTCGCTGTCCGCCAGCTCCACGCCACATTTGATGCAATACATAAGAAAGGCTCCTTTCTCCCGTTGTGTCAGCGCATATTGCTCTCGACCTTAACGGGCAGTCCCAGCCGATGCAGCACGCGGTAGAAGTGATACTCCAGCTCCGGCTCCCGGATACTGCGGATACAGTTGATATAGGCTGTATCCCCCCAGGTGACCATGCCGCAGTTGTGGGGTGCCTTGGCCTGTACACCGATGATGAAGTCCATACGGCGCACATAGGGCACCATCACCTCCGGCAGCTCCACGCGGCCCAGGTTGGACAGGCACAAGCAGGACTTACACTCGCCCACCGTGTCAAACACGGCCTTCATGGCGATATTCTTGATGAACAGCGGCATGACCCGCAGCACGGGCGAACGTTCGCTGGCTACATTGGCGGCAAACTTGGCCCGCATGGTCCAGCGGTTGTTCTCCAGCCCCATCTTGTGGTGCACCAAGGCACACAGCTCCTGAAAACTGCACGCCCCCAGCCGCGGATCGATCTCCGGGGTAATATAGGACGCAAAGTTCCGCAGTGTTTTGCTGGGAAACAGCTTTCGCAGATTTACCGGCAGCAACACCTTCACCGGTTTGCGGTGGCGGGGGTTGGGCACCTTCTCCGCCTGCAGCTCCAGAATAGCCTGCATCATGGCGGCGCACAGCAGCTCCGTCACAGACACGCCGTGGTCTTTGGCGCAGGAACGCAGCTTATCCGCCGGCACCATCAGTGTCACCAGGTCCTTATAGCCATCTGTCTCCGGTGTGCCGGTCAGGTGCCAGGCCGTGGCCTCGGCGCGGCTGGCAGTCACATCCCCAGCATACCGGGCAAAGCTGTCCTCCAGCTCCTCCGGCGACGGCTCCTCTAACCGTCCCAGTACGCCCTTTTCCGCAGGGACGGAGATACCGTACTTCTCACTGAGATACTCCGCCAGCAGCGATTTGACGAACACCAGCGCGCCGGTGCCGTCGGTCAACGCATGGAAAAACTCCACCGCAAAGCGGTCCTTATACACCAGCACCCGGAAGGCGCACTGCCGCACCTGGCGGAACGGCGCATGGGCCAGCGGGCAGCTCTTTTCGTCCTGTATGGGCGGCGTGTGGGGTATCTCCTCCAGATAGTACCAGAACACACCCCGCCGCAGCCTTACGGCAATGGACGGGAAACGCCGCACCGTCACATCCAGCGCCGCTGCCAGCACCGCGCGGTCTACCGGCTCCGCCAGCGTGGCGGAGATGCGGAAAAAATTGTTCCAGTTGCGCCGCTTGGCAGCGGGATATATCTTGGCCGCGTTGTCCAGACGCATCCACCGCAGGCTCCGGGCCGGGGACAGGTTCTGCGTCATAAAGCGGTTGATCTCATAGATATCCTGCTCCATGTTCTCCTGCAGGCAATAGAGCACATAGGCGTGCCAGCGCCCCGGCGCGATGATCAGCCTGCTTTTGCTCCCGGCCTTTTTCAGCCGTTCATGCAATCCCCGGGCGTCATCCAGCAATATCTCATCGCCGCCGGCGAAGATCAGCGTCGGCGGAAAGCCCGTCAGGTCGCCCAGCAGGGGCGAACACAGCGGGTCCGTGGGGTCCTGCGTATAGCACCTGGCGTAGAATTGCAGCAGCTCCTCCGTCAGGGACGGATCGTTGTCCCGGTTGAATTCGTAGGACTTCCCGGAACCGGTCAGGTCCACCCAGGGCGAGATGGCGATGAGCCCGCAGGGCAGCTCCCGGCCCAGCTGCTTCAGCTTCAGGCACAGAGCGCAGATCAGCCCGCCGCCGGCGCTCTCGCCGCACAGCAAAATCTGCTGCGGCGCGTAGCCCTTTTTCAGCAAATAGTCGTAGGCAGTCAGTGCATCCTCCAGCGCGGCGGGATAGGGGTTCTCCGGTGCCAGGCGGTACGCCCCGCAGAACACGCGCACACCGCACTCGCTGGCCAGCGTAGCCGCAAAGCCCTTGGCATAGTCCAGACTGCCGCAGGTATAGCCGCCGCCGTGGAGATACAGCACCACGCCGCTGCGGCGCTCGTCCTTAGGCATGACCCACGCGCCCTTGAACTGCTCGAAGTCGTGGTCGCGGAAGATCACCTCCCGCTTGTGCAGGGCGCTCATCAGCTCGCCCAGCTTATCCTGTCCCTTGCGGGTGGTCTCCAGTGAGCAACCCGCCACAAAGGGCTTAAAAAAATTCAATTGTGAACGCACCAGCTTTGCCGATAATTCCATTGTGGTCGTTCCTTTCCTCGTTGCTGATAGATGATTATACCATATTGTGCAAGTCTTGTAAACCAAGCCAAACCGGACGAACGAGCCGCTTTTGTACCGCGTCTCAAACACGAGTCTTTTCTTTACAGCCGCAGTACAGCCATGGTATACTGAGGCAAAAGGATCCGGACAGGGGTGAAGACACATGGCCTCAGGGAAAAAATCGGCGTGGAAACGGCGGGTACGGGAATTCCGCAATTACCTGCTGTGCCTGGTATTGGGCGGTATATTTCTCTTTATGGGTCTGACCCAGCCGATATATACGGAAGAAAACACCATGGAAATTTACGCCGACTCCGAAGAGGCACTGATGTCCAGTCAAGAGTGCAGATTATATCCTATTCCGTTGTTGATATGCACGGACGGAACGGAATACACCTTTGGCTTTTCGTGCTACAAGAAGATTCCTTCCGATTTCAACAGCACTCCTCATTCGATTCGTATCCGTGTCTATACCGGCTATAATTGGCGGCCTTGGGATGCGACTCCTGAAATCGCAGAGATGGAAGCGGATGGTACGCTGTGTTTTTCACTGCGTGATTCTAACAGAGAGCGGAAAACCAGCCGGGTAATTCTCATTTCGATCGGCGCAGCATTTACCGGCATCTTTGCACTTAGCGCATACGACATTTTTCTGTCACCGACTGTGCAGAGGAAACATCAAGCGAAGGAACGAGCGAAACGGAAAGCGCAAAAACGGGATAGAAGCAACCGTGAGTCAGCTCCCAAAAGTTAGACAACTCCGGCCTGCTTCGACTCAGCAAAAAAGGCGGCTGACGCCGCCTTTTTTGTGTTTTACAGATCCAGCTTCAGATCGCCGTCCTTGATCCACCCCCACTTCCGTAGGGGGATGGCGATAAGCCACGTCAGCACAGCGGGCAGCACGAAGGAGATCAGCACCAGGCCCAGCCAGTCCATGCCGGTGACGGCGGCCTTTGCGCCGCTGGCCACATCGTTGACCCAGCCGGTGTAGACGCCGATCTGCCCCACCAGGCCGCAGGTACCCATGCCGGAGGACACCGGCGCGCCATTCATCTCCAAGCGGAACAGGCAGGTGGCGACAGGGCCGGTGATGGCGGCAGCCAGCGTAGGCGG
>ULXY01022561.1_pt1 | contig 10792 bp, 6 predicted proteins | sample 1961741 | NCBI WGS metagenome assembly ULXY01 (sample SAMEA4835851, study PRJEB28245) | human gut metagenome | biome: gut microbiome; material: fecal sample | place: Denmark | collected 2008
TTTGACGTGATTCTTGCCAACGGCACGGAATATCCCATGCAGGGCGAACCCGTGGCCATTGACAGGAATGTGGATGCCCAGACCGGTACCATCAACATCGTCGGGCATATTCCCAATCCGAACCTGACGCTGCGGCCCGGCATGTTCGTCCGCGTCCGCGCCACGGTGAAAACGCTGGAAAACGCCGCGCTGGTGCCTCCGCGCGCCATTCTGTCCGCCCAGAGCGCCAAATTCATCATTTACCTGGATGACAAGAACATTCCCCACATGCAGGTCGTCAACCTCGGCCCCGTTGTTGACGGCATGCAGGTAATCAACATCATTCCCATGCCGCACTCCACCTTCACGAAGGACAGCCCCATCGTAGTGGAGGGAATCATGCAGGCGGCCAAGGTGCAGGGACAAGCCCCCGTCAAGCCGCTTCCCTACAAGCCCGTAGTTTCCCAGCCCGTCATGCCCTCCATAGGGGCCCAGTCCTTTGAAAAGGCCAAGACGCCAGAAGGCATGAAGGATGGAGAAGCCCAGCCGTCCTCCAAGTAACCTCCCTTATCCGGAGACCCACCATCTTCCCTTTTCCCGCGCATTTTCATGATTTAACGCCATGTCCAGCTTCTTCATCAAACACCCGACCATTGCCATCGTCATCTCGATCGTGATGATCCTGCTCGGCGGCCTGTCCCTGATGGGGCTGCCCATTGAGCAGTATCCGAACATCGTCCCGCCCACCATCAAGATGCAGGCGACCTACCCGGGCGCGAATGCGGAGACGGTGGCCAATTCCGTAGCCTCCCCCATTGAGCAGTCCATTTCCGGCGTCGTGGGGATGGATTACATGACTTCCACCAACGCCAACAACGGCATTTGCTCCCTGAGCATCGTCTTTGAAGTTGGCACGGACCCCAACATGGACCAGACTCTGGCCTACATGCGCTACGGGCAGGCCACCGCCCAGATTCCCGCGGAGGTCTCCCAGATGGGCATCACCATCACGCAGTCCACAGGCAGCCCGCTGGCCGTAATCAACCTGTATTCTCCGGATGACAGCCTGAACGCCATCTTCCTGAGCAACTATGCCTACGTGAGCCTGGTGGACCCCGTGAAACGCGTTCCCGGCGTGGGCGACGTGCAGGTGTTCGGCGCAGGCCGCTACGCCATGCGCATCTGGCTGGACACCACCAAAATGGCCGCTCAGAACATCTCCGTGGGAGAAGTCCAATCCGCCATCCAGGCGCAGAACACCGTGATTCCCGGCGGCCAGATCGGCGCGGAGCCGGCCCCTCCCGGAACGGAATTCACATACAGCATCCAGACCAAAGGACGCCTTCAGACGGCTGAAGAATTCGGCAACATCATCATCCGTGCGGACGGGAACAAGCTTCTTTACCTGAAAGACATCGCCAAGGTGGAGCTGGGTTCCCAGACTTATAACGTATCCAGTAAATACAACGGCAGGGATTCCGGCGCCATCGCCGTGTACGCCGCTCCCGGCTCCAACGCCATCAACACAGTGGACGCCCTGGTCAAGCTCTTTGAAGACCGCTCCCGCAGCTTCCCCGCCGGAATGGAATACAACCTGACGCTGGACACCACGCTGGCCGTGCGCGCCTCCATTGAGGAAATTGAGCACACGCTGGTGGAAGCCCTCCTGCTGGTGGTTCTGGTGGTGTTCGTCTTCCTGCAAGGCTGGCGCGCCACGCTGATTCCGGCCATCGCCGTTCCGGTTTCCATCATCGCCACCTTCGCGCTGTTTCCGCTCCTGGGCTTCACGTTGAATACCATCTGCCTCATGGGCATGGTGCTGGCCATCGGCCTGGTGGTGGATGACGCCATTGTGGTGGTGGAAGCCGTGGAATCCCACATGGAGCGCGGCCTCACGCCCCGCCAGGCGGCCTTCGCCGCCATGGAGGAAGTATCCGGCCCCGTCATCGCCATCGCCTTGGTGCTGGCGGCGGTGTTCCTGCCCTCCCTGCTGCTGCCGGGCATTACAGGCACGCTCTTCCAGCAGTTTGCCGTGACCATCGCCATTTCCATGCTCATTTCCGCGTTCAACGCGCTGACGCTCTCCCCGGCTCTGTCCGCCATTCTGCTCAAACCCAAGGACCCGACCAAGGGCGGCCCGCTGAAATTCTTCTACCGCGTTTTCAACCGCAGTTATGACGCCACGGCCAACGGCTACACCAAAGTGTGCCACTTCCTGACCCGCAAGCTCATCATCTCCATTCCGTTGCTGGCTCTGATCGCCTACGCGATTGTCCCCGTAGCCAAGAAAATCCCCAACGGCTTCCTGCCGGACGAAGACCAGGGCTACCTGTTCGCGGCCCTGATCATGCCGGAAGCCCGTTCCCTCCAGCTGACTACGGCCGCCGCGGACAAAGTTTCCGAACTCATCCGCCAGAACCCGAACGTAAAAGACGTGATTGCCATCTCCGGCTTCAGCCTGCTGACGGGCGTGCAGAGCACGAACAACGCCTTCTTCTTCGTCATGCTCAAGCCCTGGGAGGAACGCCCCAATCCGGACCAGAGCGCCCAGGCGGTCACTGCCCAGCTGAACGCCCTGCTGACCACGAAAGTTTCCGAAGGCATCACCATGTGCTTCCAGCCTCCGGCCATTGCGGGGGTAGGTTCCGCCAACGGCGTCACCTTCATGCTGGAAGACCGCGACGGCAAGGGCACGGAATACCTGGCGGAACAAACGGACATCTTTGTGAAGGAAGCGAACAAGCTTCCGATATTCGACCCGAACAACAACGGCGGCGTGCGCAGCGTGATGTCCTTCGCCGTGGAACAGAAAGATGTGCGGCTGGATGAAGAAAAATGCGCCACGCTGGGCGTCAGCATCAGTGAAGCCAACAGCCTGCTCCAGGCCTACATGGGTTCCCTGTTCATCAACTACATCACCCTTTACGGCCAGCAGTGGCAAGTGTACATCCAGGCGCAGGGCAGTGACCGCACCGGAACGGACATGCTCAAAAACTTCTACGTGAAGAACAACACGGGAAGCTCCGTCCCCCTCTCCACCCTCGTGAAAATCACGGATATCAAAGGGCCGGAATTCCTGCTGCGCCAGAACCTGTACAACTCATCCAAGCTCATGGTCACGCCCGCCCAGGGCTACTCCAACTCCCAGGCCATGGAGGCGCTGGAAAAAACCTTTGAAGCCAGCATGCCTTCCGACATGGGCTACAGCTATGCGGACATGAGCTACCAGGAACAAAAAATCCAGAACGGTATCGGCATCGTGCAGATTTTCCTGCTCTCCTCCGTCTTTGTCTTCCTGATTCTGGCGGCCCTGTATGAACGGTGGTCCCTGCCCCTCAGCATCTTCATGACGGTGCCCATCGCTGCCCTCGGCGCGTTCCTGGGCCTGTACTGGTTCGGTTATGAATTGAACCTGTACGCGCAAATCGGCCTGGTGATGCTCATCGGCCTGGCGGCCAAGAATGCCATTCTGATTGTGGAATTCGCCGTCATTGAAATGGAACGCGGCAAAACGCTGATGGAAGCGACGCTTTCCGCCGCAAGAATCCGCCTGCGCCCCATCCTGATGACATCCTTCGCTTTCATTCTGGGCTGCGTTCCGCTGGCGCTGGCCTCTGGTTCCGGCGCTTATTCCCGCAATATCATCGGAATCGTGGTCATTGCCGGGATGACGATGGCGACGGTCGTGGGCATTTTCCTGATTCCGTGCTCCTTCTACTTCATCATGAAGCTCTTCCGCGTACGCATCGCCCGGAAGACGGTGGAAACGGAAGACCCGGACGAAATCATCGCCCGCAAACACCTGTTCCACGAAGCCCATGAATCATTAAAAGGGTAAAACCGCCCCTGCAACCATCTAAAAACAGACTAAACGCATATGCGAACAAACCCATACATCACACGCGCCATCCTGCTGGGAACGGCTTTTGCCGCCTCCTCCTGCATGATGGGCCCCGACTTCAAACCGGTGGACATGCCCATGCCCGCGGCATTCAGGGGAGCCCCTGCAGCGACGGAATCCATTGCGGACCTTCCTTGGTGGAAAGTTTTCAAAAACAAGGACCTTCAGGACCTCCTGACGGACACCTACAATAACAACCGCGATTTGAAAGCTACCATGGCGCGCGTGGAAAAGGCACGCCAGTACATCACCATCACGGAGGCCCCGCTCTTCCCGTGGGCGGATTATTCCGGCTCCGTCAGCAAAGGCTCCAACTATACCGGCGGCAGCATCGCCCAGACTACCGGAACCACATTGACGCCTGGAGCGATTGATGCCGGCATTTCCTGGGAACTGGATATCTGGGGCAAAACGCGCCGGATGACGGAAGCGGCCCGCGCGGATTATCTGGCTTCCGAAGAAGGCCAGCGCGCGCTCATGCTTTCCCTGCTCCGCCAGGTGGCGGACTCCTACCTCCAGCTCCTCCAGCTGGACGAACAGCTTGCCATCGTGCAGAAATCCGTGGAATCCTATTCCGAAAGCCTGCGCCTGTTTGACGAACAGCTTGAAGGCCAGGTAGGCGACAGGCTTCAGGTGGCTTCCGCCAAGGCGGCTCTGGCCTCCTCCCAGGCCCAGATTCCCGCCATTCAGGTGCAAATTGCCAATCTGGAAAATGCAGTCTCCGTCCTGGCCGGACGCGCTCCCGGCCATATCCGCCGTTCCGGCAGCACCCGGGACATCGCCTATAACGTCAAGGTTCCCGCCGGCATTCCGGCCTACATCCTTTCCAGAAGGCCTGACGTCCGCCAGAGCGAATACCAGCTGCGCGCCGCCAATGCGGAAGTGGGCGTGGCCATTGCCAATTACTTCCCGACCATCTCCCTGACGGCGGCGGGCGGCCTCGCCTCCGCGGATCTGCGCCACGTGCAGGGGCGCCGCGGCGGCTGGGGGCTGGGAGCCAATCTGACCGGCCCCCTCTTCCAGGCGGGCAAGCTGACGGCTTCCGAAAAGGCGGCCAAGGCCGAATTCCTGGCGGCCAGGAACGATTATGAACAAACGGTTCTCAATGCCCTGGCGGAAGTTTCCAGCACGCTTATCCAGAGGGACAAGCTGCGCAGCATCACCGCCACCCAGTCCGAGGCCGTGGAAGCCTACCACACGGCGGTGAAACTCTCCTTTGAACGCTACCGCACGGGCCTTTCCAATTACATTGAAGTATTGTACGCCCAACAGAACCTGTACCCCGCTCAGATTCAGCTTTCACAGTATTATTACCAGCACGCCAGCACGCTGGTTTCCCTGTACACGGCCCTGGGCGGCGGCTGGAACATGAGCCACAAGGCTATCATGGACGGCCCTGCCAGGCAGTAAAACGCGCCCCTTAAAACAGGGAATTTTCCTGACTGTTTTTTCATCCTCCGGCAAGTACGGCTTGCCGGAGGATTTGTTTTCCGGCCCTGGGGAAAACGCCGGTTCTCCAACTGCCTCCCCGTCCTGTCCGGAAACTGCGGGCCTCCTTCACCCGGCCGCAGGAACCGCGGGCCGGGAACGGAATTCCCAACGGAGAGGCCCTTTCTCCTGTTCTTCCTCACATCCGGAAAGTACAAGGTCTCCAGCTGCCCCCCTCTCTTCTTTCCCCGCAGAAACGGAGGCCATGTCGGAATCGATTCAATTTCCGCCCACTCACGGTCAACAGGCCGCGGAACAATTTCATTTCGTTTTTCAGGAATGAATGACCGTTGCTCCCGATATTCCATCATTTCCAATAAGGCAAGGCATCTCCTGCTTTTTTATCCCTGATGTTCAACCTCCTGCCGGATTCCTAATCCGTTTGCGGCATCCTGCCCTTCCAACAGGGGTAAAGGCAGGAAAATCATGGCAAAAGAAATGGACCGGAAAAGACCAGTGCCCGGCAATACTAATGAAAGTTAATGCATTACATCAAATAACACATTTATCATCAATATTTTTAATTGTTGGCGGATTAGGAATCCGATAAAAAGCGGAATCCCTTTATGCAAGGGCATTTCTACCAACTGTTGCGACAACTGACATGAAGACTAAATATCTTGCCCTCCTGATCGCCGCCATGGGAAGCAGCCTGTCCTTCGGGGCTTCCATCGACGGCCTGGACGCGGCTTATTCAAAAGATTCCACCGTCTATGACGGAACCTCCGGCGATGCGTTGACTGTATCCTCCCCCACGACTATTGGCGTAAACAGCACCGCCAACTGGACAATGGCTTTCACGATTTCCGGTCTGGGAAGCACTTCAGAGTCAAATGTAGGATTGCTGTTTACCTATAATACCGGCTCTTACAAAAATCTGGAAGGGTTGGGGTTTCAACTTTCGGAGTCAGGAGATCTCACCCTGTGTGCCGGAGGTTTTGCTTACAATGGAGGCAACAATTCCTCCTCCCCCTGGAAAACACAAACGTTTTCCGATTATTCCGCCAGCAAGCCTCTGACCCTGTTTTACACATTCAATGCAGGGAATGTCTCTATCTCCGCCATGCTGGGCAACGACACATCCACACTGACCACACTGACCACACTGACCACATTGAGCAGCGGCGCTTCCTTCAGCAACCAAAACATGACCCAGATCAATTTTTCCGCCAAAGACACCTCCGGAAACACATGGAGCGCTCCGAACGGAATCACGGGAGAATACACCTTGAATAATTTTGACCTGTACACGGCCGTTTTGACAGAAGACCAGATGAGGGAATATGCCCTGAGCGCCGTTCCGGAACCGGCTGCGGCCTCTCTCGGCCTGCTGGGGCTGGGTATCTTTCTGATGCGCCGCCGCAGGGCCTGACTTTTTCCTTACCGCGTCCATTCCTGCTCCGTTCAGGGATGGACGTTTTCTTAACTCTTTTTCAAATATCCTTTTCATTTTTCCTTGACGCTCTGATGAAAATCCGGCTCCCTCTCCCCCTCCTGGCCGCCTTGGCGGCGGCATTTCCCGCAGCAACCGCCGCCCCGGCGGGCACGGAACTGGGAAACGTCATGTACGTGGGGGACTCCATCACCCACGGGGTCAACAGCGCCTCCTACCGCTGGGCCCTCCATAAAATATTTACAGACAACGGTATTTCCTACCAGGCGGAAGGAGTCAAAACCGGCAATTATTCCGGGGGCGTTACTGCGGGGACCTCCTACGGGGGCCAGGTATTCAACAATGAACATTCCTCCCAGGCAAGCGCCAGGGCCTGGGAAATATCCGGCAGGAGCAGCGGAAGCAGGTTTGACGGCTCCAACATTTACAACTGGCTGGGGCTTTCCGGCACCAAGGCAAACGGAAGCGCCTATTCAGGCCAGACATTCACCGGGGACAATACGCCGGATACCTTTTTCATGATGATCGGCACCAACGATCTCCTTTCCGACGGAAACAACGCCACGCTGGCGGACCGTCTTGACTCCGTTTCCCAAAACCTCCTGAACGATATGGACACCATCGTGGAGGCCATGTTCCAGGCCAATGAACATGCGAATGTCATCATCCTTACCATTCCCTGCTGGACCCGGCATTCCAACGGCAATTCGGACGCCACCCACCAGGCCGTGTCTGATTACAATGATCGTCTGAAAACATGGGGGAATGGCAGGCAGAACGTCACGGTCATTGACATCAATGCCGGCATCATTGACGTAACATCCTCCACGCCGTTCTACGGCGTGAGCTCCATGTTCAACAACCCCGGCAGCGACGGCCTCCATCCCAATGCCCAAGGAGATCTGCTTATGGCCGGCAATATCGCCAGGGCCATGGGCTATGCGGGGCGCACCGCCGGACAGGAAAGAAAAGACGCCGGCGGCCTGGCCATCAATTTTCACCAGGGCGGGCAATCCCCCGCATGGAGCTCGAACAGCCAGTTGGAAAATAAAGGGTTTTCCCTCGCCAACGTTACTGTGGACGAGAACGGCATCAGCCTGGGGCAATCCGGGGAAAGCTCCATTTCCTATTCCTGGGCGGAAGGGACGGAGCTGCAGAACGGCTTCACCTTTGATTGCAACCTGGTTCTGGGAAACGGCGCAGCAGACGGATGGGATACTGCCTCCGATTTCAGCATCAGCCTGGGGAACAGCTCCTTTTACGGCACGCTCAATATTAATGAGGCCTACATCAAATGGGGCGATGCCATTCTGTATTCCCTGGACATGTCCGCCAATGTGGAAAACCTGCGTATGGCATATATCTGCGGCAATGATATGGAAGGACTGAAAGGCGGCTATTACGTCTGGCTGGGAGACATGCTGATTGGGGAAGCGCTTTCCGTTACCTCCGGCTCCGGCTGCAACGGCCTCACCATTCAATACAACGGCAGCGAAACCGCTGTTCTGCACGACCTGGCCCTGGACGGCACGGGTTCCTATGCCCCTGCCACTTCCGGAATGCTTAACGCGGAAAAGTCTTTTATTTCTTCCGGCTCCTTCACCCAGGGTGGAACACCGGAAGGCAATATTGAGTGGAAAACGGAGGGATTCACCAAAACCGCTGATAATCTGGCCAGCTCCGGTACCTTTAATGCCCGCGCCCAGGCGGATTCCTCCGCAGGGGGAACGGGGAATTCCGTAAACGTCTCCATTACCTCCGGAAACGCCACTCATATTTATGCGAACAGCGGCAACTACACGGGAGACGTCTGGCTGACCATCTCCAAGGAGGGACAGGCCTCCGCCTGGTACGGAGCTCACGGAGCTTCCGGCACGCTCAACGGGAACGCCTTTCTCCGTTTCACGGATGCCGCCACAGGCGGAAGCACGGTCTTCGGAGCCGTGAACGCCGCCGGCGTCACCGGAAACGTTTATCTGGAATTCTCTGCGGAAAACGCCTCCTTCGGCACCTTTACCAGCAGTAATTCCTCCTCTGTGGTCGGCTCCTATGCCACGGATATCCAGGGGAATGTGGACATTGTGGTCAACTCCGGCACCTTCAACCATCAAATCATGGGCGGCATCTTCGCAAATGCCAGAACCGGAACCACCACCATTGGGGGAAACACGCATGTTTACATCAATGGCGGCTCCGTCACCGGAAATGTTATGGGCGGCGGCCTGACAGGCTCCATTTCCGGCGGCGCCAACGTCACCGTCACAGGCGGCGTTATCAGCGGTTCCGTTTACGGCGCGGGCCAGGGAGGCTCTATCCTGGCAGGAAGTTCGGTTTGCTTGACAGGAGGCCTGGTTAAAGGGGACGTTTACGCCGGAGGCAAGGCGGGTTCCATTCAGGGGGACACGTCCGTCACCATCACCGGAAACACGGCCACGCTTTATAACGGGAACTCCTGGGGCAGCATCTCCGGCGGCGGTTCCGGCGGAACGGTGGAGGGAAACTCCACCGTACGCATCCAGAATCTTTCCTCAGGAACGACGGCCTACGGCTTTGACAAATACGCCGGAAACATCAGCGGAGGAACCAACGTAAGCGGAGACAGGAGCCTGGTGCTGGACCATGTAACCGTGGACAGCCTCCTGGCTTCCCTGAGTGACTTCACCCATGTTTCCGCCGTCAACCAGACCCGCACCTCGCTGGATTCCCTGGGCGGGGCGCTCACCGTAACCATTGAGGCGGGAAGCAGCCTTATCCTGAACGGAACCTCTGACCTGACCACGCTTATTCTGGGGGAACACGCCTCCCTGACGCTTCAGGGACTCACCGCAGATGCGGTCATCGTAGACATTACGGGAACAACCAATTACACACTCTCCCTGACAGAGATACCTGCCAGCCTGGACAATATCAAATTCCTGAACGACGGCGTTCTGTACGACGCGGCCATGTCCATGGATCTTCAGGCCAATTCCGCCATGCTTTTCGCCCAGGTGCCGGAACCCGGAAGCGCCGCCCTGGCCCTGGCAGGACTGGCCCCCCTCCTGTGGAGGAGGCGCAGAAAAATGTCCCATTGAGGCCCTTCGTTTTCTTCAGGCCCTGATGGACAAAAGAAGCCCCCGCCGGCGCAACGCCGGCGGGGGCTTCCCATGCGGAAAAACGGCGGAGAAGAAAAGGAAAAGCATCCACCCCTCCCCAGGCGTTTTTCATGGAACAGGGGGATCAGGCCCTTCTGTTTTTAAACAGTTCCAGTGCAAGCTGGGACCAGGTCTCCAGTTTCTCAAACATTTCCCCGGACAATTCCTCCGGAGAAACAAAACGGAGATTGGCCAGGGCCGCTTCATTCGCGCGCACACGGTCCGTATCCAGCTCAAACAGGTGGACAATGCCCAGATGCACGGCCCCCACGTCATTGGTATCGTCATTAATCACGCCGAGAACCCGCTGGGTGCAGTTCCCGTCAATAACCAGTTCCTCGCGGATTTCGCGCTCCACTCCGGCCAGATAGGTGGAAACGTCGTCATGGCCGGATTGGCGGTCCACCGGATTGATATGGCCTCCGATGCCGATGGAGCCCTTGTCATGCAGGCGGGCCTCGCCGCCGGAGCCTCCGCGCGTGTAATGCAGAATGCGGCCCTGGTGGCAGAAAATGGCATAGGCGATGATCTGTTTGTGGGAAGGGTCATTTTCCGCAGCCTCCCGGTCCATGAACGAGGCGACGCCCGGCTTCATGAACGCATTCAGATAATGATCCCCGCCTTCCCGGTGTCCCTGGAAATAGCCCGCTTCCTCAAAGGCAGCGCGGGGAACCACCAGAACCTGTTCTCCATGGTAACGTGACATGGAAACACCCTACCCGTTTTCATCCCGCGCTCAACAAAAAAGGCGCTGAAACGGCAAATTTGCCCCTTCCTTCAGGAAGGCGCGGGCTGCCCCTCCGCATCAGGAGACATCCCTCACTTCCACGCCATGATTCCGGAACCTGCGCATGATGCTTTCCAGCTGTTCCGCATCCATGAGATGGAGCGGCAGGC
>ULXY01003450.1_pt1 | contig 10763 bp, 8 predicted proteins | sample 1961741 | NCBI WGS metagenome assembly ULXY01 (sample SAMEA4835851, study PRJEB28245) | human gut metagenome | biome: gut microbiome; material: fecal sample | place: Denmark | collected 2008
CGGCGGTTCGAAAGGAATTCCGCGGAAAAATCTGCGGTTATTGCACGGACGCCCACTTTTGTATTACGCAGTGAAGCATGCGAAGGATAGTCAATATATTACAGATATCGTTGTCACGACAGATGATGATGAGATTGCTATGTTAGCCAGGACCTATCATGTTTCGGTGATAAGGCGTAGTTCCGCATTAGCAATGGATGATACCACTCTGGATCCAGTCGTTCATCATGCTGTGACATACGCGGAAAGAGAATTCCAGGCATCCTATGATGCCATAGTGACACTGCAGCCGACGGCACCATTGCTGAAAACGGAAACGCTGGATGCAGGTATCAAATATTTTTTTTCCGGAGCATGGGACACCGTAATCAGTGTCGTCAATCGTCCCCGCCTTTCCTGGGAGCAAAGGCAAGGGAAACTGCTGCCTATTTATCATGCGCGAAAAAATCGTCAGGACTTACCGCCGCAATATTTAGAGACGGGGGCATTTTTGATTACGCGGCGAGCGGTTCTGACAGAGGATTCCAGGATTGGTAATCGAGTCTCTGTGTATGAAACGAATGATGATGAGGGTTTGGAACTCCGCGAAAAAAAAGATTGGATTTTGGCTGATGCCGTTTTGAAGCGAAAAAAGATTTTATTTCGTTGCGATGGCTACATCAAGTTGGGGATGGGACACGTCTATAACTGTATTACAATGGCATACAGTTTGATGATGGAACACGATGTACTGCTTGTCCTGAGCGACAAATCAGAAATCGGGATACAAAAAGTGCAGAAATCGAAACTCCCATACAGAGTCATTCATCAGCCGAGTGATCTCGAGGAAATTTTGAAGGAGTTCCAGCCAGATATATGGGTGCATGATTGTCTGAATACAGAGGCAGCGGAAATACAATATCTAAAGAGCCATGTATCACGTGTGGTGACGATCGAAGATATAGGACCTGGCGCTCGTTGCGCAGATGCATCTATCAATGCGCTCTATATTGAGCAGAATGCAGGACGTCATATTTATAGCGGCTACCGATATGTCTGTCTGCGGGAGGAATTTCAAACGGAAGAGCCTAAGCCTTTTTCAAAGGAGGTTCGTACCGTCATCGTCATGTTTGGCGGTACAGACCCTTCCAATTTAAATCAGAAAATATATCAGAGTATTTTGCGTTTTAGCAAAAAATATCAGGAGATACGTTTTGATTTCATCACGGGCATCGGTTATGACAACGAAAAAAAGGGGGTCGTGACTTGTGAGGAAAAGAATATATATGTGCATCCCAATGTGTCGCGTGTTTCCTATTTCATGAAGCGTGCTGATCTTGCAATCACGAGTCAGGGAAGGACGATTTTCGAATTGGCAGCGATGGGCGTACCATCGATAGTACTGTCTCAGAATGAAAGAGAGCAGACGCATCGGTTTGCTCAAATGGAAAATGGTTTCATCAATTTGGGCATTGGGCGCGAGGTTGATGCTACGATGATTGAGAATACGTTGGATTGGTTGATTGGTACGCCATCTGTGCGGGAAAACATGCATGAGTTATTGCTGCGTTATCCGTTGCGTGAAGGTGTAGAACGTGTGAAGTCGATTATTCTAGGGGAAGGAATGGAAAATGTCTGAGAGTGTTCTTTTATCACGTATTAGACATGGGAAATTTACGCTCATGGCTGAGATCGGTGTGAATTATTATGATATTGCGGAAAAGCTTCATATTCCTTTGCTGGATGCAGCGAAATATATGATTCTCGAGGCGAAAAATGCAGGAATTCATGCTGTGAAATTCCAAACGTATAAGGCCGAAACGTTAGCGTCGAAAAATTCACCGTCCTATTGGGATACTTCCGAGGAACCGACGAAGTCGCAATATGAATTGTTTAAGAAGTTCGATTCGTTTGGAGAAAAGGAATATCGGACTTTAAGTGCGTTTTGTTCTTCGGTCGGTATCGAATTTTGCTCTACCCCGTTTGATTATGAATCCGCTGATTATTTAGAGGCAATGATGCCGGTCTATAAAATCTCTTCATCTGATTTGACGAATCTGCCCTTCATCCGTTATATCGCTTTGAAAGAGAAACCGATTCTTTTATCTACCGGAGCTTCGGATCTCGAGGAAATACAGAGGGCTGTGCGCGTCATTCGCAGTGTCAATCATCAAGAGCTCGTTTTATTGCATTGTGTCTTGGAATATCCGACGCCGTATGCGCACGCGAATCTTGCCAAGATTTTACAATTAAAAAAGGAGTTTCCGGATGCTTATATCGGTTATTCTGACCATACAAAACCAGATGCATGTTACGATGTCGTAAAAATGGCATATTTGTATGGTGCGCGACTGGTAGAAAAGCATTTTACAACGGATAAGAAATTACAGGGGAATGACCACTACCATGCTATGGATGGACATGATGCGGAAAAAATATTAGAGGCTATCTCTTTCCTTGATACGTTGAAGGGAGAGGGGACATTGGCGTGTTTGGATTCAGAACAGGTTGCTCGGAAAAATGCACGGCGTTCCTTGGTTGCAGCAAAGGAGATAGCGAAGGGCACTGTTTTGACAAGAGAGATGCTTGTCTGTAAGCGCCCGGGGACGGGAATTTCTCCACAGGAAATGGAGAATGTTGCAGGTTGCAAGGCAGCGGTTGATATTCCTGCGGATAAGACGCTGACATGGGAAATGATTGAGAGGAAAAAGCAATGAAACCTGCCCGTAAAATCATTCATGTTGCGTGTTCCATTGATTTTACGAAATCAGATGAATATATTGTCTATCTGGCAATCCTTTTGAAGTCTATTTTGGAAAACACATCGGCGCAACTTGTCTTTCATGTATTTTATATGGGGGAAGTTCCTCTGTCTATGGAAAAGATTCGTCATATGGTAGAGCAGGGGAATCGAGCAGAGTTGGAACTCCATGAAGTTTGTGTGGATGATTTCTTTTTCGAGCTGAGGCATATCCATCTTTGGTCGCCGGCGATTGTGTTCAAGTTCTATTTTCCGACAGTGCTTGCGGATATCTCGAAGGTGATATTTTTTGATCTGGATATTGTGGTAAAGAAAGATATCCGCTTGCTCTGGGATATTGATATGACGGATTACTCTGTTGCAGGAGTCCAGTACATATCCTCAGATCAGGTGAATAAAGAATTCAATTCGTATGAGGAGGAGCACTCTCTGGCAAGCCGCATTAATGGCGGGCTGGTGGTGATGAATCTTGACCGTATCCGGTCGCAGCACCATCTATTAGATGAAATAAGGTCGTTCATTCATGCTTATCCGGATATCAAGGGGATTGATGAGATTGCCTTTAATCATTTCTTTTATCAAGATACCTTGAAATTGCCGCATTCAATGGAGCATTTCTTAGGTCTGGATGGTTTGCTGTTTGACGAAGAGGATGCATCTGTAAGGTGCGAAATATTTTGCATGCATTACGCACATGAGTCGAAACCGTTCCATTTCGTGAATGGTGAGCCTGATTATTGGTTCTGGAAATATTACCAAATGACTCCTTTTCATGATGAACGTACGCTATTGGCATATTTTCATCGCGTTGGTTTGCAGAAGAGTCGTCTCTTGTCTGAGCGGCAGAATATACGTGTTTTTTTTGAAGATGCATATCGCCGTCCCTTGATTTGCTTTGGTACGGGGGTATTTGCAAAAAAGCTGGTAAAACACTTGCAAGAAAAAGGATTTCAAATATCCTGCCTGACGAGTAACAAGGAAGACGAATGGGGAATGACGGAACCTCAGACAGGGCTTCCCATTCATGCGCTCCAGGAGAGCCTGAAAAAAGTTCGTGGGGGAGATGCAGTATGTTTGATTGCAATACTCAACGAGCGGAATAATGAGGAAGTCAAGCGACAGTTAATAAATTGCGGGCTGAAATTAGGAAAAGATTTTTTTGAAGGAAAAATTTTGTTCGGTGATCTAGGAAAAGGGTGAGGCTATGATGGACAATCGCTGGAAAGACGCAAGGGTCATCATCTGGGGTAGCGGATTCCTAGGAAAGGATTTGCTTCATAGGTGTATCGACAAAGGGATTCTCCCCGTGGCATTCGTGGATAATAGCAAAAAGCTGCAAGGGACGTATATAGAAGGAATTCCAGTTTTATCCTTTCCTGAGCTTTGCTCATCGCAGGATTTGAGTCAGGCTAGGCTATTCCTGACAGTTCGGGATGCAAATTCCATTCTCGAACAAATCGGAAAAACCTTGCCGCGAGAAAATATCTTCTTCTTAGATGATTTATACAATCTGGATGAGATTCCGAATACGTGGAGTTTTTTGGAGAGGCATAAACTGGAGGCAGGATGGTATTATCATGCATCGCGCCATACGGATAGAATACTTCTCCGTACGGTTGACTTCGTCATCACAGAACGTTGCTCCCTTCGCTGCAGGGAATGTTCCAATCTCATGCAGTATTATCAGCATCCTCAGAATTATGCATTGGAGACGTTGAAAAAGGATTTTCAACGTCTCCTGTGGGCAGTAGATGAAATTTATGAAGTACGGCTGATCGGCGGAGAGCCGTTCATGCATCCGCAGATGCAAGAGCTTCTTACTTTTTTGAATGGCGAACGCCAAGTGCATCGCGTATGTATCTATACGAATGGGACAATACTGCCGGCGGATGATGTTCTGAGGACGATTGTGCAGGGTGGTAAGACGTGGTTTTCTGTTAGTGATTATGGGGATTTATCGCGCAATTTGAAGGAACTCTTGGCAAAGCTCGATTCCTATGGCATTGGCTATGAGCATAAGCCTGTGGATTACTGGACGCGTTGTGCTTCCTTTGAGCGGCATCGACGCTCAGATCAAGAAAACCGTCGCGTATTTTATGAATGCTGTGCCAAAGATTTGCTGACGTATCAAGATGGACGCCTTTATCCTTGCCCGTTTAGCGCAAATGCAACGCAGCTGCATGCGATCCCTGATTTTTCTGGGGATTATATCGATTTTCGGGAAGACAGATCGCGCGAGGAATTTCGTTATGAGATGGAGAAGATGCGCGAGGAGAGTGAGTTTTATCAGGCCTGCGATTATTGCCTCGGGCGTCCATCTGTCACTTTTGTCAAAGAAGAGGACAAGATTCCGCCTCATGAGCAAACGAAGCAGCCGCTGCCGTATGAAAAATTATTCTGAAGTATGAAATGAAAGGCGAATTCCCAGACAATGTTCTTCGAGTTATTGAGCTTAACCGAAACTGTGTTGGGCATAGTATTTATTGGGGAAAATTTTTAGGACAGGAAGGGTGAAACACAGGTTGCAAGCTCCTGTTTTGATTATTCCTCAATATGAACTGCCATAAATCAAAGAGCAGATTTGCTCCATGAGGTTTTTACAGACGGTCATCTGTCTTTAGGATTGATGGAAGAAAGAGAAGTAGGCGATGGTATGAAATGTCGTTGTTGTGCTCATCAGATGCAGACCATTGGAATTATTTATGATTGGCACGGCGTTTCTGAGATGCGCTTGGAACGCCAGCCGTTTGAGATGCCACCCGTGCCGATGCAGTTTTATGTATGTCCTTATTGCACGCATATTCAAGCGGAAACAATGTTAGAGGACACATATTATCAGACGCATGACACACAGGCGGAAGGGAATCAACAATATATGAACGGTCTGAACCATGATGAGGCGAGATTAGATCGTTTGATTCGATATGCGCCCGAAGCGAAAACCTATTTGGAAATAGGGTGCGGTTCTGGCCGCTTTTTGCAAAAGGCGGCAAAGCGTTTCCCTGTTTGTGTAGGTGTAGAGCCTTCGCCAGCGGCGGAAGTAGCAGCAAAAATTGGGGGTATTAAAGTCCTAAAAGGCTTTTTTGATCATCGGCTTCGGCTGAAGGAGAAATATGATGCGATAACGGCATTTCAGGTTTTTGAGCATTTGACAGATCCGAGAAGTGTTTTGCGTTATGCACTGGAGTGCATGAGTGACTCTGCTATCGGGTTGCTTAATGTACCGAATGGGCAGCAGATACTGGAAACGGCGCAGTACACACAGGTGATTACACAGCATGTCAATTATTATACACCGCAAAGTATGACCGCATTGGTTAAGTCTGCAGGGGGCGAATTGGTTTCTGTGGAACTAGAGCCGGATACTATGGAGATGAATTGCTTCTTTCGTAAAAAAAGGGAGTATCCGTCTTTGGAAACAGTTGCGCAACAGCATCGGAGAGAAATCCTGCGCATGTGCGAAGGCAAACGAGTAGCTGTATGGGGAACAGGACGAAAGGGCCCGGCTTATGCGAATCTCATGAAGGGATTGCCGATGATGTTCCTTTTTGATAGTGATGAGAAAAAAACTGGATACTATATGGCGAATGTTGCACGGTCTATTGAGTTGCCCTCGAAAGAGAAATTAGCCCAAGTGGATATCGTGGTGATTTTCGCATCTGCCTATACAGATGTAATTGTCAGGGCGCTTCGTGAGCAGTATGGATATCATGGAGAAATCCTTTCTCTGGAGACAGAGCATGTTCGTCGCTTTCGAGCCCGTTTATGATTAATATGAGGTGATCGTATTTTGTGATATATTGTCAGGAGCTTTTGAATAGATTTCGTCAAAAGATGATAGAATGCTTTAGAGGAGGATTTCTATGTCAGTATTTACTCCACGATCTCAGGAAAAAGGAAGGACAGTGTTGGCTGATGTTGTGCCATTGGATACACCCTATGTTTTAGGCATATTTACTGGAGATCTCTGCAACTTCCGGTGTGAGTATTGCGCTCATGCAACGGATGGAGATGAACGGAACAATGAAAAACAAGATGACTTGGTGCGTGAATTCCTTCCATGGGATGATTTTTGCCGAATTGATGATATGATAAAAGAATTTCCTCATCCCATCAAGAAGGTTTTATTTTCCAGTATTGGAGAACCGACATTGCATCGCAGACTCCCAGATATGATTGCTCGTATGACGGCAAATGAAAAGGTTCAGTCAACGGAGCTGGTAACGAATGGTTCTTTGCTGACGCCGGAGTTATCCGAGAAGTTAATTGAATCGGGCCTCAGTAGAATCTGCATCTCTATTCAAGGAATGACGGAAGAAAAATATCAGGAAATCTGTGGCTATCATATAGATTATCCTCGATTTTTGAAGCAGTTGGACTACCTTTATCACATCAGTCGAGGTAAGTGCAAAATACATATAAAAACAGTAGATTTAGCATTAAATGGGGGGGAGAGAGAATCATTTCTAAGAAGATATCAGCCGCTTTGTGATTCAATTTATATCGACCATGTGATCCGCTTATTCGGAGGTGTCGATTATGATAAGCTCCACGTTGCAACTGATAAAAAAATCTTTTCTGATGCATATGTGAAAAATCGTGTATTGGTATGTCCGCCTCTTTTTTACACACTTTACGTTACACCTGCGTGTGATGTTGTTCCATGCTGTAAGACGCCTTATCCGATACGTTATGGAAATCTTCACGAGATCACATTGAAGCAGGCTTGGAATGGTGAGAAGCGCCTTGCTTTTTTGTGTCAGGCATTACAAGGAAAACGTTTTGAAAATCTTGTTTGCAATCAATGCGTTCTTCCCGATAGTGTTCCGTTCAAGGAAGATTTGCTGGATGAGGTTGCTGAAGGTATTCTTCAGAGGTTAGATAAATCCCATCTTGAGAAAAAATGAAGGTGATGGATGAATGGAACTATCGTTATCGTGTAATGACTTAGCAGATTATGTAGCCGGACAGTGCAATGCATTTTTCCCCGATAAACATGTTCTTTTTGGAAAGGATTTTTCACGAGGATTGCGGCTGGCTCTAGAGCGGATAGAGTATTGTTTTTCGCATATCCGTCTCCGTGGTTATGGGGAAGGACGCCAGGCGCGTTTCCATCATCTTCATTCTGATCAGTATGCGCAGTTTTTGTATTTTTTAGCAAATAGTATATGGCAGTTGGAACCAGAAAAGGAATCGCTCTGCAGGAAGCTTATTCTCTTGAATCGCGCACTCCATGGATGTTGGTTTTCATACAAGGGAAGATTGCCAGATATTTTTCTTTTTGATCATCCTGTAGGAACAGTCCTAGGGAATGCATCGTATTCTGATTATGCTTATTTTTCACAAAATGTTACAATAAATACGCAACCATCAGACGCGGTATCAGCCACTCCGCTCATCGGAAAATTTTTGTTCATGAGTGCAGGAGCGAAGATTATTGGAGAAGAGCCTATTGGCAACGATGTGACACTAGGCGTCGATGCTGTAGTTTATCACAGGCGGATTCCGGATGGTACGATTTTTTTTAAGGATGAGGAAACAGGTCGGCAAGTCATGAAAGAACACGCGGAAAGTCCAGCAAGACGGTTTTTCTGGGTGGATGATGATTTGTAAAGAAAGGTTGATGCGTTATGCAGGCGATCGTAACCGGAGCAGCTGGATTTGCCGGATGCAATCTGGTGGAGGAGCTTTTACGCGAGGGCGTGGAGGTATGGGCCGTGGTGCGGCCGGGTTCGCCGCATAATAAGAGGCTGGAGTCGATGTCTGCGAGACTGCACCTCGTAGAGATAGATTTGCACCAGGATGGGGCGGCCGATGCTTTTATAGCGGCAGCGAAGGGGGCAGGCCTGACGGGGAAAGGAGCGATCTGTTATCATCTCGCCTGGGGGGGTGGTCGTCATGATTTTTCGGCTCAGCGGGAGTGCATCTCCATGGCGCTTGTCGTTCTTGAGGCAGCTGCCCGGCTTGGCTGTCAGCGTTTCGTTTGTACAGGCTCGCAGGCGGAGTATGGTCCGCAGACGGAACTTATCACAGAGGAGACGATGCCGCGGCCGATTGATGCGTATGGTGCGGCGAAGCTGGCCACTTGCGTACTTACACGTGAACGGGCTGCAGAGCTTGGAATCGCGTGGGTTTGGGGACGGATTTTCAGCTTGTATGGAAAGTACGAACCAGCAGGAAGGATGCTGCCCGACCTCGTGCGAACACTGGCGGCCGGAGGAACCTTCAGACTTTCTGCGGCGACTCAGAACTGGGATTATCTTTACTCCGTAGATGGGGCGAAGGCAATCGCGGCTTTGGGCGTGCGAGGTAAGGATGGGGAGATTTATAATATCGCCAATGGCGATTATCATCCTCTGCGTATGTTTACAGATAAGATTGGTAAGGAACTTTTTTCGCAGGGAACACTTCTTTATGATGAAAAGGTACATCCTTCATTTTCTTTGCAGCCGTCGGTCAGGAAAATCTATCGTGACACAGGGTGGATGGCAGAGACGTCGTTTTTAGATGGAGTCAAAAAAGGATATGTTGTAAATATGTACTCAGGCCTCCCACATCCCTAACACTGACGACGCCGCGTCAATAAAAGAAATTTGAGAAATGTATGTTTTTTCAATGGTCATAAGGGATGGGGAGAGTTAGTTTCCCACACATTCTGATGGAGTGCCCCTTTTTATGGGGAAATTCCCCTGATGAAATGGGGAATTCTGGATGATGACGGAGGGTACTTTCACTGTATCTCATACAGGTGCGGCAGGAGTTGGAAGGATAAGGGCGAAAGCTGCCGCGGATGGATATGCCTCGGCGCAGGACGGTTTCCTGTGATATAATGGAGAAAATACATTGGTACGGAACGGAGGCGGCAATCGTGGGCATTTATCTGAATCCCGGGGCGGGGCGGTTCTTGACGGCGCGGTCGTCGAAGATCTATGTGGACAAGACGGCGCTGCTCGGGGAGCTCGATGCGGTCTTCGGCACGGAGCAGCGGTTCGTCTGCGTGAGCCGCCCGCGGCGGTTCGGCAAGACGATGGCGGCGAATATGGTCTGCGCGTACTATGACCGCACGGTGGGGCGTGAGGTGTTCGATGGGCTCGAGATTGCACGGAAGACAGGAGCCTCCGGTGGGTGCGGCACATGCGATGTGCTGCGCATCAATATGCAGGAGTTTTTGAGCGAGGCGCAGAATATCGAGGACCTGCTGCAGGAACTTCAAGAGGCACTGCTTTGGGAACTGTTGGGAGAGTATGTATCGCTGTGCTATCGGCGGAAGGATAAACTGAGGCTGGTCATGCAGACGATTTATACCCAGACGCAGCGGCCTTTCGTCATCGTCATCGATGAATGGGATTGCATCTTCCGCGAGTATCCGCACGACACGGCGGCACAGAAGGCGTATCTTGATTTCCTGCGGGATTGGCTGAAGGACAAGGAGTATATCGGCCTCGCCTATATGACGGGCATTTTGCCCATCAAGAAATACGGTACGCATTCGGCGCTCAATATGTTCACGGAATATTCGATGGAGAACCCACGCAATTTCGCCTCTTTCGTAGGGTTTACCGAGGATGAGGTAAAGGGACTGTGCGCGAAGTATGACATGGATTTTGCCGAGTGCCGCGCCTGGTATGATGGATACTGTTTCCCGGAGGCGGCGCATATTTACAGCCCGAAAAGCGTCGTCGAGGCGATGCTGTCGCATCGGTATGATGCGTACTGGAACAGCACCGAGACGTATGAGGCGCTCAAGGTCTATATCGACCTCAACGAGGCCGGCCTGCGCGATGCAATCGTGCGCATGATGGCCGGAGCGTCGATTCCCATAGACACGACGACCTTTCAGAATGATATGACGACGTTCACCTCGGCGGACGATGTCATGACGCTCCTCGTGCATCTCGGGTATCTCGGCTATGATATCGATTGCGGCGAGGTGTTCATTCCGAACAATGAGGTGCGACGGGAATATGTGACGGCCACGAAGCATGGCGAGGAGTGGCGCATCATCAGCGATACGCTGAAGGCC
>ULXY01022798.1_pt1 | contig 10738 bp, 9 predicted proteins | sample 1961741 | NCBI WGS metagenome assembly ULXY01 (sample SAMEA4835851, study PRJEB28245) | human gut metagenome | biome: gut microbiome; material: fecal sample | place: Denmark | collected 2008
CGGGCGTCCAGGGCGTCCGGCCGCAGGGCCGCACCATACAGGGGGATGCCGCTGTGCCGCAGCAGGGCTCCCAGCTCCTCCGGCGTTACGCTCCATACCGGGCAGCGGAACACCGCCCCCATGGAGGCCCGGACGGTTTTGGGGCCGAAGGGGTCCGCGCAGCCGCCGGTCAGCAGCAGGCCGTCGGCGTCAAAGGCGTCCAGGGTCCGCAGCACCGTTCCCACGTTGCCGGGGTCCTGGACCCCGTCCAGCACCACATATCGCCGGCCCGGAAGCGTTTCCGGCACCGGCAAAACAGGAATCGTGCAGGTGAACAGCACCCCCTGGGGCGTTTTGGCAGGACTGATGGAGGACATGACCTCCGGCGGCACCAGCACCTGCCGGACATGATCCGGCAGCGGCCCGTCCCAGGGCAGAACGGATACCACGGTCCGCACGTCTGCGCCCCATTGGGCGGCCTCCCGCAGCAGCTTGGGGCTGTCGCACAGGCATTCACCGGTCTGGCGGCGGTAGGCGGCGGACCCCGCCAGCTTGCGGATATGGGTCATCAGCGGGTTCTGGCGGCTGGTAATGGTCTCCATGCTTCACGGCTCCTTCTTGGCATCCGGACCTTCTATATTTAATAGGTAAGCCCGGTGTGTGATCAGGTGCATTGTAGCACACCTTTATCCAAAAAGCAACTACCTGAAAAAATCCCCGCCGTCCGGCCCGGAAACTCCCGGATTGACGGCGGCAGGGAAATACGGTATACTGGGAAAAAATGATGGAGGAGCTGCTATGGAATATGTTGCCGTGATTGGCCTGCTGTTTGCCCCTGTGATCTGTCTGCTGTGCGCAGGCTGGTTTTTTGTCCGGTGGAAAAATGAGCACGAAAATCAAAAGCTGGCCCTGCGGGACCGGAAAACCTGCTTCGTCTGGCTCATCGCCGCCGCCGCATCCCTGGTGATCTTCGGCGTGCTGAAGCTCCTGTTTCCTATCACCGCCTGACATGGATGACTTTTTGCACCTGTCAAGAAGAATGATCTGATTTCATTGACGGGCCCCATATCCAGGCCAGCGCGAACAAGGGCTTGGCCGCCGTCACCAGATGGGTCAGGCTGAAATATGCTGCCATGAATCTGAAAAAGCTGGCAAATTGGAGCTGGAGGGACTCCATTTTCCGGCTGATACGCGCTTATTTTTCCACAAATTGCAACAGAACCCCCGCTTTCACCGCGTGAAAGCAGGGGTTCTTTGACAGGCTGGCCGAAGGAGGCACTTCCTTACGAAGTGCCTCCTTCGGGGCGATCCTTTTCCCGGATGAAACCTGTCATTTGGTGATGGCCCCAAAGGCAGAGACGCCCAGCAGGCTCAGGGCGCCCATGATGCATCCGGCCAGCAGTACGCCGCCCATACAGGCCAGCACACTCTTGCGGAAATCCATATCCAGGAGACTGGCGGCCAGGGTGCCGGTCCAGGCTCCGGTGCCAGGCAGGGGAATGCCCACAAACAGCAGCAGCGCCCAGAACAGGCCCCGTCCCGCCTTGGCCTGGAGCTTTTCGCCGCCCTTTTTTCCCTTTTCCAGGCAGAAGGTGAAGAATTTCCCGATGACGGGCTTGTCCTGCCCCCACTCCAGAATGCGCCGGGCAAAAAAATAGATCAGCGGCACCGGCAACATATTGCCCACAATGGCGACGATATACGTCAGCCACAGCGGCAGACCGAAGCCCACGCCGTAGGGGATGGCCCCCCGCAGCTCGATGATGGGCACCATGGACACCAGAAATACGATGAGACAATGCTTGAACATAACGGCTCCTTTTTACAGCGTTAAGCGCATCTAATCAATGGTATAATAAAATAGTATACCCCGTCCCGGTGTAATACGCAAGTATCGTTAATTTTTTGCCGAGTATTTTTCCGGAATCTACAAAGAAACCGGCTTTTTTTCTCCGTATTTCTCCATTCTTTCTGCCCGGTTTCCATCGACAGACTTTGCACGGATTTGCTATACTATAAAGGATTAATATACTGGGAGGGGCTGCGTATGGGCGCATCCGAGATCATCAGCCTTCTGGGCGGCATCGCGCTGTTTTTATTCGGCATGGCCATCATGGGCGACGGCCTGAAAAAAGTCGCCGGAAGCAAGCTGGAGCTGGTGCTATATAAGCTGACCAGCACGCCGCTGAAGGGGGTGCTGCTGGGCACCGGGGTCACTGCCGTGATCCAGTCCTCCTCCGCTACCTCCGTGATGGTGGTGGGGTTTGTGAACTCCGGCATGATGAAGGTGAACCAGGCCATCGGCATTGTCATGGGCGCCATTCTGGGCACCAGCGTCACCGGGTGGATCCTCTGCCTCAGCAGTCTCAGCGGCGGCAGCGGCTGGGTGACCCTGCTGAGCACCGCCACCCTGACGGGTCTGGTGGCCGTCGTCGGCATCATTCTGCGCATGGCTGCCAAGCGGCCTGCCACCCATCATGTGGGAGACATTCTCCTGGGCTTTGCGGTGCTGATGTACGGCATGTCCATTATGAGCGACGCCGTCTCTCCTCTGCGGGACAGCCAGGTGTTTATCGACGCACTGACCTCCTTCTCTAACCCGCTGCTGGGGATTCTGGTGGGCCTGCTGTTTACCAGCGTCATCCAGAGCGCCAGCGCCGCCGTGGGCATTCTCCAGGCGCTGGCCGTCACCGGGGCCATTACCTTTGAGATCGCCCTGCCCATAGTCATGGGCATCGCCATCGGCGCGGCGGTGCCGGTGCTGCTGTCGGCTCTGGGGGCCAACGTCAGCGGCAAGCGCACGGCCTTTGTATATCTGCTGATCGACATGCTGGGCGTGGTGATCTGGGCCACCGTGTTTTACGCCGTCAATGCCATCGTGCATTTCGATTTCCTGACCATGACCATGACTGCCGTGTCTATTGCCCTGATGAACACCCTGTTCCGTCTGGCCACGGTCATTGTGCTGGCGCCGCTTATCGGAGTGTTGGAAAAGTGCGTGTGCCTGCTGATCCCGGAGAATCCCGAAAGCGTCCGGGAGGAGCAGGAGATGGACCGACTGGAGGAGCGCTTCCTGCTGCACCCGGCCCTGGCCCTGGAGCAGAGCCGCCAGGTCACCGACGCCATGGCACAGCGGGCCATGGACAACCTGCTGCGGGCCATGGAGCTGGTGCACCGATTCAGCGACAAGGGCTGCCGGGCCGTTGAGGATACCGAGGACGCCATCGACCGCTACGAGGACCGGCTGGGCACCTACCTGATGAAGATCACCGGTAAGGAGCTGTCCCAGCGGCAGAGCGAGGAGGTGTCCAAATATCTGCACACCATCTCGGACTTCGAGCGTATCTCCGACCACGCCCTGAATATCTGCGATGCAGCCCGGGAGATCAACGCCAAAAGCGTGGCGTTCTCCCCGGAGGCCGACCGGGAGCTGCGGATGCTGGAGCAGGCGGTCACCGAGATCCTGCACCTGTCCGTGGGCGCGTTTGTCAACGGCGACCTGGAGTCCGCCGGCCGGGTGGAGCCGCTGGAGGAGATCATCGACGGACTGTGCGACGAGATGAAGCTGCACCATGTGGACCGCCTGCAAAAGGGCGTGTGTACCCTGAACCAAGGCTTTATCTTCAACGACCTGCTGACCAACTACGAACGCGTGGCGGATCACTGCTCCAACATTGCCGTGGCCATGATCGAGTTGGAGTCCGACTCCTTTGATACCCACGAGTACCTCAACAGCGTCAAGGCCATGAAGTCCGCATCCTTTGCCCGTTATTCCGCCGAATATCAGAAAAAATACACTCTGTGACGTACTTTTCCCGCCGGACCTCCGGCGGGAAAAATTTTTTAAAAATTTACGCAGAAAAAGAGGATTCCGGGCTTTTGCGGGGTATATATAAGTATCACGGGAATTTCACGGAAAGGAGGCGCGGCCATGCCGTTTCCCCAGAGCTTTCTGGACGAGCTGATCGCCCGCAATGACATTGTGGACGTGGTGGGCTCCTATGTATCCCTGACGCCCAAGGGCGGCAGCTTCTGGGGCTGCTGCCCCTTCCACAATGAAAAGACCCCTTCGTTCCATGTGCTGCCGGACCGGCAGTTTTACCACTGCTTCGGCTGCAAAAAGGGCGGGGGCGTCATCAACTTCATCATGGACATTGAGAACCTGTCCTATCCCGATGCGGTGCGGTTTCTGGCCAAGCGGGCCAACATCCCGGTGCCGGAGGAGGCCAACGACGGCACGGAGAAGCTCCGCCGCCGGATGCTGGAGCTGAACCGGGACGCCGCCCGGTGGTACTATCAGACGCTGCAGGGGCCCGACGGTCAGGCGGTCCGGGCATATCTGGACCGGCGGCGTATTCATCGGAAGATCGCCGTGCGCTTCGGCATGGGGGCGGCCCCCGACAGCTGGGACGCCTTGCTGACCGCCATGACCCAGAAGGGATACGGCAAGGACGAGCTGATCCGTGCGGGCCTGGCCGTCAGCGGAAAGAACGGACATCTTTACGACAAGTTCCGCAACCGGCTGATCCTGCCGGTCATCGACGTCCGGGGCGACGTGATCGGCTTCGGCAGCCGGGTGCTGGACAAGTCCGAGCCCAAGTATATGAACACCCCCGAGACCCTTACATACAGCAAGCGGCGGGTGCTGTACGGCCTGAACCTGGCCAAAAAGACCAAGCGGCCCAACATCATCCTGTGCGAGGGCAATCTGGACGTGGTGACCCTGCACCAGGCAGGGTTCGACAATGCCGTGGCCTCCATGGGCACGGCCCTGACGGTGGAACAGATCCGGCTCCTGTCCCGGTACACCAAGGAGCTGGTGCTGTGCTACGACAACGATAAGGCCGGAGCCTTGGCCACCCAACGGGCCCTGGAGCTGTTGAACCAGTCGGAGTTCAGCGTCCGGGTGCTGCGTCTGCCCAACCGGCTGGTGGACGGGGAATATGTGAAGCAGGACGCCGACGATTTTATCAAGCTCCAGGGCCCGGAGGCCTTCGAACGGCTTCTCAGCGGCAGCGCCAACGGGGTGGAATTCCGTCTGAACGAGATCGCCGGGAAATATGACCTGCGGGACGACCAGGCCCGGGTGGCCTACGCCGAGGAGGTCAGCGCCGTGCTCTGCACTCTGGAAAACGCCGTGGAGCGGGAGGTATACACCACCCGGGCGGCGGAAACGGCGGGCCTGACGCCGGAGGCTCTGCGGATGGAGGTGCAGCGCGCCTTCAAGCGCAAGGCTGCCAAGGACAAGAAGGCCCGGGAGCGCCGGGAGCTGAACCCAGTGGTGTCGCTCCAGCCCCAGGAGCGTGGCCTGCGGTACGAGAATCTCCGCAGCGCTCTGGCAGAGGAGGGCGTCATCCGGCTGCTGCTGCTGGACGACGGCCTGTTTGGCCCGGCGCCGCCCATTCCGGCAGAGGAATTTTCCTCGCCGCTGCTGGGCCGGGTTTATGCCAGCCTGTGGGAGAGCCATATGGCCGGGCGGCCGATGACGGTGGCGTCGCTGAGTGGTGAGCTTACCGGCGACGAAATGAGCCACTTGACGGCGGTGGTGCAGAAGCCGGAGTCCCGCACAGGCGCGGAGCGGGCTCTGGAGGACTATTGCCGCGTCATTCATGAGGAAGCGCAAAAACGCGCCGCCGGGGCCGGGACAGACCCCCTGGCGGCAGCGGCGGAAAAATATAAAAACAAGAAGGGCTATGGAGGAAAGCACAATGACAGATAAAACCTATACCCGGCAGGAGCTCGAGGAGATGGCGGACCAGCTGCTGACCGCCGACGACAAGAAAAAGGCCGAAAAGACTGCCGACAAGAAGCCGGAGAGCGACAAGACCAACGACAAGACCAACGACAAGACCAACGACAAGACCCTGGAGGAAAAGCTCGGCAAGTGCCCTGCCGCTGCTCTGCTGGCCGGCAATGAGAAGCTCCGGGAGCTGTTCATCAAGGGCAAGAAGAAGGGCCGCCTGGAGCCGGCGGAGCTGTCCGAGGTGGTGGACGCCATGGACCTGGACGGCGACCAGATGGACAGCATCTATGACTCCCTGGCGGATCTGGGCATCGACATCGTCACCGAGGATTTCACCAACGACATCCCCGAGGACATGGAGCCCGCCATGGAGGAGATCGCCGAGATCGAGGAGGAGGAGCTGGTAGATCCCAACACCCTGGTGGACAGCTTCAACATTGACGATCCCGTGCGCATGTATCTGAAGGAGATCGGCAAGGTGCCCCTGCTGACCGGCGAGCAGGAGATCAAGCTGGCCACCGCCATGTCCGCAGGCAACACCGCCAAGGAGAAGCTGGCTCAGGTGGAGACCGGAGGACTGACCCTCACCGAGGAGGAGCTGGCTCAGGCCAAGGCGGACCTGAAAGCCGGAGAAAAGGCCAAAAAGCAGCTGGCGGAGGCCAACCTCCGGCTGGTGGTGTCCATCGCCAAGCGCTATGTGGGACGGGGCATGCTGTTCCTGGACCTGATCCAGGAGGGCAACCTGGGCCTCATCAAGGCCGTGGAGAAGTTTGACCACACCAAGGGCTATAAGTTCTCCACCTATGCCACCTGGTGGATCCGCCAGGCCATCACCCGGGCCATCGCCGACCAGGCCCGCACCATCCGCATCCCCGTCCATATGGTGGAGACCATCAACAAGGTCATCCGCGTATCCCGTCAGCTGCTTCAGGAGCTGGGCCACGATCCCTCTCCCGAGGAGATCGCCGAGGAGATGAACATGCCCGTGGACAAGGTCCGGGAGATTCTGAAGATCGCCCAGGAGCCCGTGTCCCTGGAGACCCCCATCGGCGAGGAGGAGGACTCCCATCTGGGCGACTTCATCCCCGACGAGGGCGCGTCCGAGCCCAGTGAGGCTGCCAGCTATACCCTGCTGAAGGAGCAGCTGGTGTCCGTGCTCAGCACCCTGACTCCCCGGGAGGAGAAGGTGCTGAAGCTGCGCTTCGGCCTGGAGGACGGCCGCACCCGCACCCTGGAGGAGGTGGGCAAGGAGTTCAACGTCACCCGCGAGCGCATCCGCCAGATCGAGGCCAAGGCCCTGCGGAAGCTCCGCCACCCCTCCCGCAGCAAGAAGCTCAAGGACTTCCTGAACTGAGGGACCGGCCATGACGTTGGACTTTGACCGTATGCCCTCTCTGGTGCAGCCCCGGTTCAAGGGCGGCCAAGGGGAGGCCGAGACCCGCATCTTTCAGGACGGTATGGGCAAGATCCTGCGGCTGACGCTGGAGCCAGGCTCCTCCATCGGCCTTCATACCCACACCGACAGCTGCGAGGTCATGTATTTTCTGTCCGGTACCGGCGTGTGCCTGGACGACGGCGTGGAGGCGGCGGTTTATCCCGGCCTGTGCCACTACTGCCCCCAGGGCCACAGCCACAGCGTTGTAAACACCGGCACGGAGCCCCTGGTGATCCTGGGCATTGTGCCCAGCGCAAAATAAGAGAAAGAATCGACGAATCATGGATCTGCAACAGTTTTTCAAGGAAAATCCCCGGGTGGCCATTGCCTTTTCCGGCGGGGTGGACTCGTCTTACCTGCTGTATGCCGCTCTGCGTTACGGCGCCCGGGTCCGGGCGTATTATGTGAATTCCGCTTTCCAGCCCCGGTTTGAGCTGGAGGACGCCCGGCGTCTGGCCGGGGACCTCCATGCCGACCTGCGGGAGCTGCAAGTGGACGTGCTGTCGTCTCCCACCGTGACGGCCAATCCGCCGGACCGGTGCTACCACTGCAAGCGCGTGATCTTCCGCACCATTGCCGCCGCAGCGGCGGAGGACGGCTTTCCGGTGCTGCTGGACGGCACCAACGCCTCCGACGATGCCGGAGACCGGCCCGGTATGCGGGCATTACGGGAGCTGGCGGTGCGCTCTCCCCTGCGAGAGTGCGGCCTGACCAAGGACGAAATACGACGGCTGTCCCGGGAGGCAGGACTTTTCACCTGGGACAAGCCCGCATACGCCTGCCTGGCCACCCGCATCCCCACCGGACAGCCCATTACCGCCCGGGACCTGGCTGTCACCGAGGCGGCGGAAATGTATCTGTTTTCCCTGGGCTTTACGGACTTCCGGGTCCGCCTGGCGGGCCGCAGCGCGAAAATTCAGCTGCCCGCCGCCCAGATGCCCCACCTGCTGGAGCACCGGCAGGAGATCCTGGACCGCCTGGGGCAGGACTACGACGCCGTATGGCTGGACCTGGAGGCAAGAGCATGAACAGCGAGATCCGCAAAATGCTGGAGGGCGTGCGCCAGGGGACCGTGTCCGTGGATGACGCGCTGCTGGCCCTGAAAAAGGAGCCCTTCACCGACATCGGCTATGCAAAAGTGGACCTGCACCGCGGCATCCGCCAGGGCGCGGCGGAGGTGATCTACGGCGCGGGAAAGACTCCGGCCCAGATGATCGGCATCATCGGCGTCATGCGCCGGCGGGGCCAGCGGACCATTCTCATCACCCGCCTGTCTCCAGAGGCGGCTCAGGAGATTGCCGCCGCGTATCCTCTGGACTATCACGAGGATGCCCGCTGCGGCATCATCGGCACTGTGCCGGAGCCGGACGGCATCGGCCGCATCGTTATCGCTACCGGCGGCACCAGCGATATTCCCATAGCGGAGGAGGCCGCCCTGACGGCGGAGGTCCATGGCAACGAAGTGCTGCGGCTGTACGATGTGGGGGTGGCGGGCCTGCACCGCACCCTGCACCATATGGACGATATCATGAGCGCGTCGGTGATCGTGGCCATCGCGGGAATGGAGGGTGCTCTGGCCAGCGTGCTGGGTGGTCTGGCGGATTGCCCGGTGATCGCAGTACCCACCAGCGTGGGCTACGGCGCCTCCTTCGGCGGCCTGTCGGCGCTGCTGTCTATGCTGAATTCCTGTGCCAGCGGCGTATCGGTGGTGAACATTGACAACGGCTTCGGCGCTGGGTATTTGGCCAGTATGATCAATCACATGGAGGGAAAGAAATGAGGACCCTGTATCTGGACTGCGGCATGGGCGCCGCCGGAGATATGCTGACGGCGGCGCTGCTGGAGCTGCTGCCCCAGCCCGACGAATTTGTCAAGCGTCTCAATGGCCTGGGTATTCCCGGGGTAACATACCGCCTGGAACGGGCGGAAAAGTGCGGCATCACCGGCTCCCGAGTCACCGTGACGGTGAACGGGGAAACGGAGCATGACCACGACCATCATCACGACCACGACCATGAGCACGCCCACGACCATGAGCACGCCCACCATCACCACAACGGTATGCACGAGATCGGCCACATTGTGGAGCGGCTCCCGGTGTTCGACCGGGTGCGGAGGGACATTCTGGCGGTATATGACGGCATCGCCCAGGCGGAGAGCCATGTCCATGGCGTGCCGGTGACGGACATCCATTTCCACGAGGTGGGCACCATGGACGCCGTGGCAGACGTGACGGCGGTGTGCCTGCTGATGGAGGAGCTTGCGCCGGACCAGGTGATCGCCTCCCCGGTCCATGTGGGCAGCGGAACTGTCCGCTGCGCCCATGGTATCCTGCCGGTGCCTGCCCCGGCCACGGCATACATCCTCCGGGATGTGCCCATTTACGGCGGCGGGATCGACGGGGAGCTGTGTACCCCCACCGGTGCGGCTTTGCTGCGGCACTTTGTCACCCGCTTCGGCGATATGCCGGTGATGACCCTGCGGGCCGTGGGCTGCGGCATGGGCCACAAGGACTTTCCCCGGGCCAACTGCCTGCGGGCCATGCTGGGGGACACGGCGGCAGACATCGGCGACGTGTATGAGCTGGCCTGCAATCTGGACGACATGACCGGCGAGGACATTGCCTTCGCTATGGAGCGTCTGCTGGAGGCCGGGGCGCTGGATGTGTACACCGTTCCCATTGGCATGAAAAAATTCAGGCCTGGCGTGATGCTGTGCGTTCTGTGCCGGGAAGAGCAGCGGGAGGAAATGGCCCGGCTGCTGCTGCGGCACACCACCACCCTGGGCGTCCGGGAGAGCCGGCACCGGCGCTATACCCTGTCCCGCGCGGAGGAAACGGTGGATACACCCTGGGGCCCCGTGGCCCGGAAGCTGTCTCAGGGCTGGGGCGTCCGGCGGCAGAAGCCGGAATATGAGGACCTGGCCCGTATTGCCCGGGAACAGGACCTGCCCCTGGACCAGGTCCGTCAGCAGATCAGGTAAACAAAAAGCCTCCCCCATGGCATCGCCATGAGGGAGGCTTTCGCTATTTTTCCACCGCTTCCGCTTCCTGCCGCAAAAACGACACGAACTGCCGGGCTGCCAGGGAGACATATCCCTCCTTGGGCAGGAGGATGCCCATGCGCCGGGCCACCGGCGGCATCAGCCGTGCGGCATGGACCCGGTATGACGTGCGCTGCAGCAGCAGATGAGGCAGCACACTGACGCCCAGACCGCTTTCCACCATGGCCAGAATGGTGTAGTCATCCTTTACCCGATAGCCCACCCGGACCCCGGCCTGCCGCAGCTGCGGTTCCACCGGGGCATTGTCCTCCGGCTCCAGCAGGATGAAGCATTCCCCCCGCAGCTGCTCCAGGCTCAGCTCCTCCGCTCCGGCCAGGGGATGTTCCCGGGGCAGGATCACAGAATAGCAATCCTCCAGCAGGGGCAGAAACGTCAGATCCTCGGTCCCCGGGTCGATCATCAGCCCCAGGTCCACGGTGCCCTCCCGGAGCCACTGATCGATATGGGCCACGTCACCCAGCTTCAGCTGAAACCGAATCTGGGGATACAGCTGCCCGAAGGCCTTCAGCCGCTGGGGC
>ULXY01061473.1_pt1 | contig 10727 bp, 11 predicted proteins | sample 1961741 | NCBI WGS metagenome assembly ULXY01 (sample SAMEA4835851, study PRJEB28245) | human gut metagenome | biome: gut microbiome; material: fecal sample | place: Denmark | collected 2008
AGGAGCAATAACCGTAAAAGAAGTAGAATCATGAAAGAATTCAGAGATTCAATCGTAAATCAGAATGAGAAATATTTGGGTTAGGAGAGGTGGCTATCCATGTAAAACGTGTTATTGAGTGACATCTTGAGGGACATTTGAAAAACCCGAAATCCTTAATGACCTTAATGACCGTGACCTTAATGACCGGAATACGAAAAAATGACCGCCTCCTCATGGGGTAGAGGAGAACGGCCATTCTTCATTTTCAACTTCTAGCCTACACAGCTAGTCACTCCGAGCGTGGTTGCGATTGCCGTCAAGATGCTGATGGCTATCTGCAACACCATCTTCCATGTGTCTCTTTTCATAGTCTTTCTAATTTAAAGGTTAAACAAATGAGTTTTTGCAAGTGGGGGAGTTAATGCTTAACTTCCCTTAACTCCCCCTCTGTCTAGAAACCTACGTCTCCGCCCTGGTCGGTGCCGGAGCCTTCGCTACCCGTTCCGCCGGAACTCTCGCTGCCCTGACCTCCGGTATTCTCGCCACCTCCGGTGGTAGTAGAACCGCCGCCGCTGGTTCCGTCATCGCCTCCCTCCGGAGTAGTTGGGGCATTGAGGTCTACGCTGGTCTTGCCCTCCTTGATTGCCTTGAGCACGGCAGCCTGAGCACTACGGCTTGCCACGAGGTTGAACTCGGCTTCGTCACGCAGGGTCTTGAACTGCTGACCAGGCTCCCACTGCACCTTCACGTCGGTGATGTTCTGCGCGGTGAACTTGTCGGCATCCTCGGCACCCTTCGAGGTGAGCAGGACGGAGAAGTCACCCAGGTCGCCCAGACGGACCTTCTTGCCCTCGAGCAGCATCTCTCTCATGCAGTCCACTGCCATGTAGAGGATGGCGCTGATGTCGGCTCTGGAGTACACGCTGCCATGGGAGGTGATGTGCTTGGCAAACTTCTCGATGGTCATGATGTCGGTGTACTGCGATACGGCGAAGGCGTTCTGCTTCTCGGTCTTCACGAGGTCGAGGTCTGCCTTCTCAGGCTCCTTGCCCTCCTTCTTCGCCTGGTTGATGCGTGACTTTGCCTGGTTGATTGCCAGAAGATTTGCGTTCACGCTACGCATTACGATGCTGTAATTAATCATAGTCGTTTGTGTTAAAAGGTTCATTTTTGCAACTCCCCGGAAGCCCCGTTTCCTGTCCTTTTCGGGGTCGTCATTGATGACCGGCGCCTGTCATCATTTATCCCCCGCCTCGGTCGTAAGAGATGCCCGTTTTCAGGCACCTAAGGCGTTTCCTTCGATTGCTGGTGCAAAGATACAACATTTTTGCCCCGATTGCAAGCTTTTACCCCCACTTTCTTTGCAGAAAATGATATAAGTAGCTGTAACACAATGGGTTCTATTGAGATTTTATGCAAAGTTTCTTGCAGCAATGTTGTGAAGAGGCTGAATGACAGATGAAAATACCAGCAGAGCAACAAAAGTGTCATTAAGGGTCAGTGTCATTAAGGGTCATTAAGAAAATCCGCTTCGGTCATTAAGAGCTATAGTAAATATAAATATATATTTATATTATACTATAGATGACATTTTCTCTCCCGAAAACCTTAATGACCCTTAATGACATGACCCTTAATGACCCCCAAAAGGTTAAGGATTAAGAGGTATTTTATTACTGAGAACCACCTTGTAAACAGTTGATTATAAACGTATTGAAGTTTTTTCTTATATCTTCTTGTCTTGTTTATCCTGCATTTTTTCTCTCAGGATATTCTGAAATTTCGTCCACTTTTCCCATCGCTTTCTGTATATTCTTTTTACTTTTTCCTACAGAAATGAGGGTAGAAAATGTGCATTTCTGCCCCATAACTGCATTTTTACCCTTCTTATTTTTGCCTTCAGAAGGAGTAAAAACTGCCCTCAAAGCCACTTTTTCTGCTCTCCTCATCACTTTCCCGTTAAATAACGTGATAAAATTAGGTGGTTTCGAAAAGTTTTATTAACTTTGCCTTCAATATCGGGCAAATGACATTGCTCCGTAGGAATTAAAGACTTTAAAAGTAAGATAAGTATGGGTATAAAATTACATAACAGCTTGACTATCAGCCTTTTAGGGGGGTAATTCTGAGAATTCAGAATTAGCTTCAAGTCATGCTGCACTTATCAGAGGGCGACTATTATCGTATTTTTATGCGATGGTAGTCGCCCTTTTCGTGTTTTCATTTTTCTCTTGTTACAGTGATGAAGAGACCGAAAAATCCACTTTTTTCGATTATAAAACTGCATTTACAGCCCATGAATGGGAACTTTTGAAGGCTGAAGGTCGCCTTGGAGCCTTGAAAATAGACATCAAGGAGGCTCCCACCTATTGCCGATTCACCACAGACAGCGTTTATTTCACTGAAAAGGAAATGGTTTACCACTTCGATGAAGGGGGCAAATTAGTGCACGGTGAATATGAAATCAGTCCCTACGGAAGTTATCCTTACACGATCAAGGACGATGAAATCAAGATAGACGATCAGATATTTACAATAACCAGCACAGACAGTTCCTACGTTTTCAGCAACGCAGACTGGCGACTTGTGCTCATTAATAAATAAACAATCATGGCTAAGAAACAAGATACCATCAGCATTGGTTTTGAAGAGAAAATATGGAAGGCTGCCGATATTCTGAGAGGCAACCTCAGCGCTTCGCAATACGAGGGTGTGGTGCTCGGACTCATCTTTCTGAAATACATCAGCGACCGCTTCGAACAGAAGTTTCAGGAGCTGCAGGGCGACGAATACGCCGACCCGGAAGATAAGGACGAATACACCGCCGAGAACATCTTCTTCGTGCCTGCTGAAGCCCGATGGAGCAAGATTAGTGCTGCTGCCCACACACCGGAAATAGGCGTGGTAATAGATGAAGCGCTTACCGCCATTGAGCGTGAAAACGAAAGACTGAAGGGCATTCTGCCTAAGAATTTCGCCCGTCCGGAGCTGGACAAGCGTCGTCTGGGCGATGTGGTAGATCTCTTTACGAACATAGAAATGCACGATGCTGGCGAGGAGAAAGACCTGCTGGGCAGAACCTACGAATACTGTCTGCAACAGTTTGCCAGCCTGGAGGGCAAGAATGGTGGCGAGTTCTATACGCCTTCCTGCATTGTCCGTACGCTGGTAGAGATACTGGAGCCTTACGAGGGAAGAGTTTATGACCCTTGCTGCGGAAGCGGCGGTATGTTTGTGCAGAGTGCCAAGTTTATAGAGCGCCACAAGGGAAACTTGCGCAAAATCAGCATCTATGGTCAGGAAGCAAACCCTGATACGTGGAAGATGGCGCACATGAACCTTGCCATCCGTGGCTTGGATGCGAACTTAGGAAAAGTCTTTGCCGACACATTCTATGATGACCAGCACCCAACGCTGAAGGCAGATTACATTCTTGCCAATCCTCCTTTCAATCTTAGCGACTGGGGGCAGAGTGCGCTTCAGGAAGATGTGCGCTGGCAGTATGGTTTGCCACCTGCTGGCAACGCCAACTTTGCGTGGATGCAGCACATGATTCACCATCTGGCGCCAAACGGAAAGATTGGTTTGGTGCTGGCGAATGGTGCGCTTTCGAGTCAGAGTGGCGGCGAGGGACAGATTCGCCAAGCCATCATCGAAGCCGACCTGGTAGAGGGAATCGTGGCTTTGCCTTCGCAGCTGTTCTACAGTACGGGTATTCCTGTAAGTCTTTGGTTTATCAGCCGCAACAAGGCGCAGAAGGGCAAGACCGTGTTTATCGACGCCCGCAATCTGGGCACGATGGTTACCCGCAAGCTTCGTGAGCTGATGCCTGATACGGATATTAAGAAAATCTCTGACACCTTCCATGCCTTCCAGCAGGGAACCCTGGAGGATGAAAAGGGCTTCTGTGCCGTATGCACCACCGAGCAGATTGCTGCTCAGGACTTCATCCTGACTCCTGGCAGATACGTAGGAATCGCCGAAGACGAAGGCGACGGAGTGCCTTTCGAGGAGAAAATGACGAATCTCACCGGAGAGCTGAAGCAGCTGTTTGAGGAAAGCAAGAAGCAGGAAGAGGAGATCAGATTGCAGTTGAAGAAAATTGGATGGGAGGTGTAAAGTATGGAGTTTTTAAATGAATATTCTGGGCTTTTCTCTTTGTTGGCGGTAGTGGCGTCTGTGGTTGCAATAGTTGTTTCTGTTGTGATATTCAATAAACAGAAGAAAGAGCAAGAGAAATACTACTACAAGCAGAAAAAAGATCAAGAATACTTCTATCTGAAGCAGCAACAAGATCATCTTCAAGACTTGCAGGATGAGTATGAGGCTATAGAAAGCACCTCTATGTTTCCGATGAGTCTTGCTGAAAGGGAGTATTATTGCCGGAAGAACTATTTGAAGAATAAATTAGGGAGGTAATACGATGGAATGGAAAGAAGTAAGACTGGGGGATGTATGTACTAGAGTATGTAGCGGAGGAACTCCAAAGAGTACTAATCTTTCATACTATGGGGGAGAAATTCCTTGGTTGAATACAAAAGAGATAGATTTCAATAGAATTTATTCTACAGAAAAGACTATCACAGATTCCGGTTTAAACAATTCATCTGCAAAATGGATTGTTCCGAACACAGTAACGGTTGCAATGTATGGGGCAACAGCAGGAAAATCATGTATCGTGAAAGTGCCAATGACAACCAATCAAGCGTGCTGTAATTTGACGATAAATGATGAGGTTGCAGACTACGAATTTGTATATTATACGTTGAAAAACGATTATACAACTTTGGCTTCATTAGCTAACGGCGGAGCTCAACAAAATCTGAATGCTCAAATAATAAAGGATTATGTTTTGAAAATGCCTTCGCTTGCTGACCAGCGCCGCATTGCTTCCATCCTTTCTTCTCTCGACCGCAAGATAGAGTTGAACAACAAGATCAATGCTGATTTGGAGGAGATGGCGCAGGCTATTTTCAAGAATTGGTTCGTTGACTTTGAGCCTTTCAAGGATGGTAAGTTCGTGGATAGTGAATTGGGAATGATTCCGGAAGGATGGAAAGTAGGAACGCTTGAGGATATTGCTGAGATTACAATGGGACAATCACCAGCAGGAAATAGCTTAAATGAAAATGGAGAAGGCATGATATTCTATCAAGGAAGTTCTGATTTTGGTTTCCGCTTTCCAAGCATAAGAGTTTTTACAACTGAGCCTAAAAGATTAGCAGTTGCAAATTCTGTACTATTTAGTGTAAGAGCCCCTGTCGGAGATATTAATGTTGCAAAAGAAGAATGTTGCATTGGTCGAGGTGTGGCTTCTATTAAATCAAAATATGGTCACGACTCTTATTTGTTTTATGCAATGAAGTCGTTACACAAACTGTTTGATTCCTTTGATGGAGAGGGAACTGTTTTTGGAAGTATTAATAAAAAAACGCTTTCGGCGATTCAAATATTGCTTCCATCTGATGGTATAGTAGAGCAATTTAATAATGTTGCATCTTCATTTGATGATAGAATAAGAAGTCTATCTGATGAGAACTCCCGCCTCTCCCTTCTCCGTGACACCCTTCTCCCTCGCTTAATGTCAGGCGAGATTGAAGTCCCGGAATAAGAAGAGCAACGAAAGAAAATAACGAGAAAGAAAATTAAAATATAACATTATGGCAGACGACAAGAAATTCACCGAAGACGCATACGAGCAAACGCTCATTGCCCTGTTCCGGGACGAACTCGGATATGCGTACGAATGTGGCTACGAGGTGGAGCGCAACTTAAAGGAGCCTTTCTATCGTGCCGATTTGGTCGCCTCGATGCGACGGCTTAATCCTCAACTGCCAGCCGATGCAATGGATGAAGGAATCAAGCAAATCACCAACATCAGCATCGGTACTTTAGAACAGAACAACGAGCAGTTTACACTCTGGATGCAAAACGGTCTGGAGGTGGGATTTCTGCAGAATGGCGAAGAACGAACAGCCCTGATGAAGCTCATCGACTTCGACCATCCCGAAAGAAACCTCTTCAAGGTGGTGAACCAGTGGCGAGTAGAAGAGTATAAGAACAAGCGCTGCGATATGGTGGTGATGGTCAACGGATTGCCCCTCGTGGTGGTGGAGCTGAAAAGCGCCATCTCTGAAGACGCATCCATCGAAGATGCCTACAAACAGATCAGAAACTATCAGCAGGACGTTCCAAGCCTCTTCAGCTACAACGCCTTCAACGTAATCAGCGACATGAGCGAGACCCGTGCCGGAACCATCACCGCCAAGCTGGAACGCTACATGGAATGGAAGACCGTGGACGGCTCATACGAGTCAACCCTCTTTGCCGACTATCGCACCTTCTTCCTCGGCATGTTCCAGCAGCAGCGACTGCTCGACATCCTGCAGAACTTCATCTGCTTCGACAAGAACCAGGGCAAATACGCCAAGATTCTTACCGCCTACCACCAGTATTACGCCGTGGGCAAAGCCCTGCAGCGCACCCGTACCGCAGTGGAAGGCAACGGAAAAATCGGCGTGTTCTGGCACACGCAGGGTTCGGGCAAGAGCCTCTCCATGGTGTTCTACGCCCACCAGCTGGTGCAACGGTTGCCCGAAGTAACCATCGTGGTAGTAACCGACCGCAAGGACCTCGACAACCAGCTCTTCGGTCAGTTCTGCCGCTGCCAGGACTTCCTTCGTCAGGAACCTCAGAACGCCCAGAGCCGTGAAGATCTGGGCAATCTGCTCCGTAACCGAAAGAGTGGGGGAATCATCTTCACCACCATTCAGAAGTTTGAAGAAGGCGACTCGGCACTCTCCACCCGCCGCAACATCATCGTGATGACCGATGAGGCGCACCGCTCGCAATACGGCGAGGAGCACTGGGACAACAAGAGTCTGACGATGAAGAAGGGATTCAGCCAGAAGATGAGAGAAGCCCTGCCAGGTGCGTCATTTATCGGCTTCACCGGAACGCCTATCAGCGACCGCGACAGAGACACGGAGGAAGTGTTCGGCAACTACATCGACGTTTACGACATGAGTCAGGCGGTAGACGATGGAGCCACCCGTCCGGTCTATTACGAGAGCCGTGTGGTGAACCTGAATCTCGACGAAGACACGATGAAGCTGCTGAACGATGAGTTCGACAACCTGGCCGATGAGGGAGCCACCGAGGAGCAGATCAGGCAGGCGAAGCAGGAGCACAGCCGGCTGGAAGTACTCCTGGGTGAAGACGCCACCATCGACACGCTGGTAAGGGATATTGTGAAGCACTACGAGGAGAACCGTGCGCAGGAACTCACCGGCAAGGCAATGATCGTGGCGCTGACCCGAACCATCGCCATCAAAATCTACCGCAAGATGCTGGAACTTCGCCCCCAGTGGACGGAGAAGGTAAAGGTGGTGATGAGCGGTTCGAACCAGGACCCCGAAGACTGGCAGCCGATTATCGGCAACGAAGCCTACAAGAAGGAACTGGCAAGAAAATTCAAGGACAACGACGATGAGATGAAAATCGCCATCGTAAGAGACATGTGGCTCACGGGCTTCGATGTTCCGTCGCTCGCCACCATGTACGTATATAAGCCGATGAGCGGTCATAATCTGATGCAGGCTATAGCCCGAGTGAACCGTGTGTTCCCGGGCAAGGAAGGCGGACTGATAGTGGATTACGTAGGCATTGCGCAGGCGCTGAAGAGTGCCATGCAGCAGTACACCAACCGTGACCGCCGCCGCTTCGGAGACCCCGACATCGCCAAGACCGCCCTGGTGAAATGGAAGGAAGAGATGGAAATCTGCCGAGACCAGCTTCATGGTTTCGACTATTCCGGCTTCTTCGAACAGGACAATACGAAGCGTGCCTTCGCCATTACGAGCGGAGCCAACTTCCTGAGTTCTCCAGCCATGATTCAGCGCAAGAAGAATTTCATGGAGCACAGCAATCTGCTTCACAACGCCACCACGCTCTGCCGTTCGCTCCTGAATGAGCAGCAGAAGGCAGAGGTGTGCTACATGGATGCGCTGCGCGTGATGATGCTCAAACTCTCGCAGAAGGGCAAGATCAGCCGACATGAAATCAACGAGCGTATCGGTGAGCTGCTCCGTCAGAGCGTGAAGACCGACGGAGTAATCAATCTCTTCGGCGACCGCCAGATAGAGTTCTCGCTCTTCGACGACGCCTTCATCCATGAGGTGAAGAACATGAAGGAGCGCAACCTGGCGGTGGAACTGCTCACCAAACTGATGAAAGAGAAAATCAAGCTGCAGCAGAAGACCAACGTGGTTCAGAGCGACCTCTTCTCCGACATGCTCAGCCAGAGTCTCTCCAACTATCTGAAGGGCTTGCTCACCAACGAGGAAGTGATAGAGGAACTGTTGAAGATGGCTCAGCAGATGAAGCAGGCAGAGGCAGAGGGCAACGACCTGGGACTTTCGCCCGAGGAGAAGGCATTCTATGATGCGCTCTCCACGCCGGAAGGAGTGCGCCAGGCTTACTCCGACGAGGAGTTCGTGGCGCTGACCAGGGAACTGACGGAAGTCTTGCACCGCAACCGCACCATCGACTGGAACCGGAAGGAATCGGCAAGGGCAAAGATGCGAGTGATGGTGAAGCGACTGCTCAAGAAATACAAGTATCCACCTGAGGGTGCAAAGAAGGCGCTGGAGACCGTGATGCGCCAATGCGACCACTGGGCGGATGATGAAGAAAATGTAGCATAAACCCTTTAAAATTTGAAATAAGAAACAGAAAGAAAACAGAAAGTAATCATAAAAAGATAGACGCTGATTATCTGGCACTTCTACAGTATTAAGAACCTGCAAATTCACAAATTCAGTAAGAAGACGGTGACAGCAAGGCGTCCACTCCTCTACGGCGTGGGCAGTACTTGTTTGTACCTTACTGAAGGTTCTTGCAGGTACCTTAATACTGGTACTTACAGGGAACCCCACGCTGCTTATTAATAACAATTCAAACCTATAAAATCATGGACGACGAACAAGAAGTGCAATTAAACAAGCTAGAAGATCTAGTTGATCGCTTCAAAGTTTGCTTCCGCCTTTTAGGAAAAGAAGAAGACGAAAACAACAATGAGGACATAATAGCTGCTTGGAAGCTAATCTTGCGCAATGATGTAAGAAAGATTTTCGATTTACTAAATTCACTAAAGATAGAAATAGCATGGTCTTTGTTGGATGATAAGAAGGAGAGATTCTATAAGATTAAAACAGAATTAGAACCTACGCTTACCTCCTATAAGGGCTATGAAGGCGAAGAAATGCGCAAAATGGTCAATGACATCATCCTTATGGTTGATGAGGGATTTCATGGCTTCAGACAATCCTTCATCAATGACACCTATTATGAGGATCTGTTCTCCAAGGTACTAGACAAGTACCGTAAGGAGAATGAAGAGAGACTGGAACTGATCTATATGCAGGACAGTCAGGAAGAAGCACTCATCTATCCTGATGCCACCCAACTGAAGAACACGATTGTCGTAGAACGGGCTAATATCCTTTTCGGTTGCCGATTCGGACAGGTATTTCACAACAATGGCAGGAATATCAAACTGATTGTAGCTTACATTCTGGAACAGAAAGAACAGACCTACAACGACATTTATGATTTCCTCGATAAGTATCTTTCTTATCAAATTGCCAAGGAGCATTGCCAAAAGAAGGTTGAAGCCGTATTCAAGAACATCGCATTCAAGGAGAATGTGGATGTAGACAAGCTGATGCTTAAACTTAAAGACTTAATAGAAGACAATACCCTCAGCGCACAGAAACATTGGTTCATCGCCTATAAGGTTTTCTCCCGAAAGAATTGGTTGAAGAAGTCAACACAGCGTCTTTTCATTGATCAGATCAATTCTGCTTTCAGCACAAGATTGAGATGTTCAGCTTATGATTTTCATGAGATTGATGAATATTTCAAGAAAAATGACTATACGAAATGGACGCTTGATGACAGTAAAGCACCACAATGCTGTGTAGTGTATAAAGAGATTGCTGACAAGCTAGACTTAGAGTTTCTGGACGTCAAATATGCTAAGCCAGGAAAGGTCATCAATACACGAAAGATAGAAAAGTTAAGATAGTATCCCCCAAGGGTATCCCCTAAAATTTCAAAGTATATCCCCCACATCCCCCAAACGGATTCGTGAGGGATTTTTTTTGTCCTTTTGTTTGGAAATCATTGTACTTTTGCATCGTCGAAGAAACAAGAAAGCTCAGTAATTTTACAAGGAGATCTTGAAACACCTTCGTACATTTATTATATTATGAATACTCAGATTATGAGAGTGGTGCAGCAGGGCGAGGCTTTCGCTGTACAGAGTCAGAAGAGTGAGAACGGCCAGATGATGAAATGCAACATCATCCTCCAGGAGATGGGCGGCAAGTACGAGAACCAGTATGCTGCGGCAATGCTCGGCAACATTGCCCTGTGCAAGTTTGCTCCGGGAACATTGGTGGCGGTTACGCTTCGATTCACGACCCGTGAGTACAATGGGCAGGTTTACCAGGACATCCTGGTTACGGACATCGTGAAACTTGGCTAGTAACTAATCTTGAATTGAAATAGGTGGCGTGAGAATTGTCCCGGGATAATTTGCGCAAACTAAAACTTACGACACTTCTTTCGTTCAACCTAATTTTTTAATTCAAGAAGATTATGAAAAAGACGGTTAATGTACAGAATAATCAGATGAACGGCTGCCAGCACGTGCAGCTGGGTGGTGTGGCTTTCTATGACGA
>ULXY01041245.1_pt1 | contig 10700 bp, 9 predicted proteins | sample 1961741 | NCBI WGS metagenome assembly ULXY01 (sample SAMEA4835851, study PRJEB28245) | human gut metagenome | biome: gut microbiome; material: fecal sample | place: Denmark | collected 2008
GGATATGGAGAAACTGCCATGACGAACAATATCTGTGAACGGTCCATCCGGAACTTCACCATAGGCCGGAAAAACTGGTTGTTCAGCGCTTCTCCCAAAGGAGCAGAAGCCAGTGCCACGATTTACAGCATCATCGAGATCTGTAAGGCCAATGGCCTGGAGCCATACACTTATCTGATCTACCTGTTCGAGAAGCTGCCCAACATGGATTTCAAGATCCATCCGGAACTGCTCCAGCAGATGATGCCCTGGTCTGAAGAAGTACAGAATATATGCAAGTAAGCAATAGGCCCTGCCGGCTTTGGTCGGCAGGGCCTATTGCTTTATATGATGTACACCGGATGATTTTGCGGTTACTGAAAAAAGAGTGGATAAAGGCTCCATTCCCTGTAATACTCATCTGATGGATACGATTGAAAAGGCTGCTGGAAAAAGTGGCGTAAGTTATATAGTCATGCCCAGCGGCGCCGGACATGATGCCAATGCCCTCGGCCACCGGATTCCAGTGGGAATGATTTTTGTGCCCAGCAGAGATGGATTGAGCCATTGCAAAGAGGAATGGACCGAAGAATCTGATCTGGAACATGGAGTAAAAGTCTTGTATCAGACAATCCTGGAATTGGATAAAGAACAATGATTTAAAAGGAGGCTGCTATGAAAAAAGTTGGCTTAATCGGGTGTGGGACTATTGGCCGCTATATTTATGAACACCTGAAAAATGAGGCGGAATTTGTTTTTATTTACGATGCCATGGAGCCCAAAGAGGAAGACTTGAAAAAACTTTGGATTTCCATGCCAGAGGAATTGGAAGAAAAGTGTGCCGCAGGTGTTGATCTGGTGGTGGAAGCAGCTGTGGCCAAGGTGGTGATTGCCCTGGCTCCTATTGTATTGAAATATAGTGATTTTATGGCTTTTTCTACCACGGCTTTTGCCGAAGGAGGGTTCTCGGAACAGGTAGAGAAATTGTGTGAAACCTACGGCCACACTTTTCTTATTCCTCATGGGGCAATTCTGGGATTGGATGGAGTTTTTGATGGACGAACAGTCTTGGAAAGTGTAAAAATTACCACCACGAAAAAGCCCAAGAACCTGGGGCGTGCGGACAAAGTGCGGACGGTACTGTATGAAGGACCTACTCGGGGTGCCTGCAAAGCATATCCACGGAATGTAAATGTTCATGCCGGAATTGCTATGGCAGGGTTAGGGTTTGAAAAGACCCAGTCGGTGATTATCGCTGATCCGGATTCTCCAGGGAATACCCATAAAATTGAAATAGAGGCAGAAGGGTGCCGGTTTTCCATTGATGTGTTGAGCAAGCCGGTGTCCGGTGTGACAGGGGCTTATACGCCGGTATCTGCCTGTTCCAGTGTGCGGAGAGCTTTGTATAGAAACGGGATTGTGATTGGGTGAAATAGGATGAGGGGTTACAAATAGTAACTCCTTATCTTTTTGAGGAAAGTGTTTTAACAGGAACAAAAATGAAAATATCTTTTCTAAAATTAAAAAATATGAAAATATAATTAACAAATCTTTGGGGATGGTGTATAATTTTTATAAAATAAAAAATATGAAAGCGAATAGACGCAAGGAGGGAAGAACATGCTCGATCTGTTGATTAAAAATGGAACTGTTGTAGATGGGACTGGCAGTCCGGAATATCAGGCAGATATTGGTATTAAAGGAGAAATGATCTCTCAAATTGCTTCTAAAATTGGGGAACCAGCCAAAGAAACGATAGATGCAGGCGGATATGTTGTTTCCCCTGGATTTATCGATATCCATTCGCACTCAGATTTAACTCCTTTTTTTTTAGAATATCATATGGACAGTAAGGTGTGTCAGGGAATCACGTTGGAAATCATTGGTAATTGTGGTATATCCAATTTACCCGTGAATTCAACGTGCAGAACAGAAATCAAAGAATTTATAGGAGCAGGGCTGGAACTTCCTCTGGGGGATTTGGCACTGCAGGATGATGATGTACTGGATTATGTACATCATGTTGCACAATCCCCCCATGCCACTGATTTGGGGGTACTGATTGGACATGGTACCTTGCGGGGCAATGTTGTTGGCTTCGAGATGCGACCGCCTTCTTCTGATGAACTAAAACTAATGGGAGATTTATTGGAAAAGGAATTGTCGCAAGGAGCATTTGGTATGTCCTTGGGGTTGATTTATCCGCCGAGTTCTTATGGTAATCTGGAGGAATTTGTTTATTTAGCGAAAATCCTCAAAAAGCACGAAGCGATTTTATCCGTTCACATGAGAAGTGAAAGTACGAAAATCTTTGAAGCTGTAGAGGAAATGCTTGAAGTTACCCGTCAATCCGGTGTACATCTGGAAATTTCTCATTTAAAACTGATTGGAAAACCGCAGTGGGGGAAAGCAGAGCAACTTTTGAAAATGATTCAGGATGGGCAGGCTGAAGGCTTGGATATTACTTGTGATCAATATCCTTATACGGCTACTTCTACAAATTTGGCAGCTCTGGTCCCAGGTTGGGCACAAAGCGGTGGATATGAAGAAATGTGCGACAGATTGGCAAACCCGGAACCTCGACTGCTTCAAGAAATGGGAAATGAGATGGAACGGCGTGGAGGTGCTGACAAAATCCTTGTTGTAAGCACGAAAGGAGCATTTCCTGATTATGACGGAAAGTCATTGAAAAAAATCAGTGAAAAAATGGACGAGGAGCCTGTTCAGGCGGCAGCAAAACTCCTGACATCCACTGGTGGAGGCGTTCCTTGTTGTTATTTTTGCCTGGATGAAGGCGACATGTTGAAAATTATGCAGCAGCCTTTTGTTTCTGTTGGGTCAGATGGCTATTCCATGCCTTACGATAATTCACTGATAGAAGGAAATCCTCATCCGCGGAACTTTGGCACATTTCCCAGATATTTACAAACTGTAAGAGAACATCACCTTCTCCCGCTGCATAAGGCTGTATATAAAATAACAGGTTTGCCCGCTGATATTCTCGGGTTAAAGAAATTAGGGAGGATTAAAGAGAACTATTTGGCAAGTCTGGTTATCTTTGACGGAAAGAAAATCAAAGATGAATCTACATACCTGGATTCAAAAAAACAGCCAACAGGTATTCAGGATGTCATAATCAGAGGAACGACAGTGGTTCATCATGGTGTTAGAAATGAGATGAAAGTGGGTAAGGTACTGTTGCATAATGATTGAGTAATGGAATCCGAAGCTTGCTATGAGGGAGGGAATGCGTATGGGACCGCATGCGTTGATACCGGAAGAATCTTTGTGGGCGTTAATTCCACTGGTTGTTTATGTGATTGTTGCTTTTAAACCCAAAGTTCATGCATTGACTTCTGCCTTTTTATCCTGCGCAGTAGGATATATCTTAACAGGGCAGACGCCAGCCCTGACAGGAAAACTGATTCAAAAGTCTTTGGGGTCCACCTTGGGCTTAATCGGCTTAATCATTATGTGTGGGGCTGGACTGGGTGCTGTGATGACGGAAGCTCACGTTACGCATACCATGGTTCATTGGATTGTGAAATATGTTGGAGTCAAAACGGAAAAAAGAGCCATACTATGTGTAATACTAACTACCACGTTAGTATGTGGATTGCTTGGTACTTTAGCTGGGGGATGTGCCATTGTAGCGCCTATCTTGATTCCTGTTGTTGCAGCAGCAGGATTAAAACCTGCTACGGTGGCTTGTTTGTTCCAATCTTCTGGAGAAACGGGCTTGATCTGGGGTCCGTTTACAGGTCCGACCGTTGCTTTATTGGCAATAACCGGATTAAGTTACGGACGGATGATGCTCTGGGCAGCACTGCCTTATGGCCTGATTTGGCTGGTAGTGATTTATTTCTGTGGAAAGAAAATACAACACGATCCAAGTTATGATGAAGTATATTCTTTGACAGATGATGAAAAGACAGTTGCCGAAGTGACAAGCAAGGAAAAGAGAACGACAGTTATTTTTTTAGCAGGTTTTATTGGGCTGCTTGCTTATAGTATGATTTCCAAACAAGGTACTGCTTATACCTGCTTTGTCATGCTGAGCCTTGCATTACTGATTGCTGTTGTAAGCAGAATGTCTCTTTCTCAAATGTTCAAGAAGTTTTCAGAAGGTATGGGTAAAATGTCAGGTACCTTTCTGTTGTTTATTTTTCTGAACATGATGTTGGAATATATTAACATGGGACACGGCTTTGAAGCACTGGGAAAATGGTTCCTGCAATTTGTAGGTGAAGGGAGCCGGGCAATGGTTGTAATCTTGGGGACTTTGGTTGGTTCATTCGGTATTAATGGGGGAGCTGTTGCACAGCTGAAAGTCACAAATGACCTGTTCATTGAATCCGTAAAAGCAACTCATGTCCCAGAAGAAGTATGGGCTATTGCCTTGATTTGCGGTTCTCGAGTAACGACTTCTATTTACCCAGGATCCAATATGTTGGCTCCCATGGGATTGGCCAGAAGTGAGAGCATTAAGGCCATGCTTTTTGGAGGTTGGTGTGTATCAATGACTTCCATTCTGTTTATCATTCTTTGGGCATTGGTAGGAATGCCATTCTTCTTCCCTCTTTAATAAGGACAAATTGTTTGTTTTATGAACAATGAAAACTGGAAGTCGGTAGAGTGGACTTCCAGTTTTTTGTTATACTATAGATGATGTTGCAGGAAAATTGAAAAGGAGCCTTATCATGACGGTTATTGAGCAAATCGACCAGCGGTATGATCGGCTGACAAAGAACCAAAGAAAAGTGGCTGATTATTTAAAAGGTAATTTGGTGAATGCAGCTTTTATGACAATTACAGAGTTAAGTAGTCATACTGGAATCAGTGCCTCTACAATTACACGGTTTGTGAAAGCTTTGGGGTATACCTCTTATTCTGATTTCCAAAATTCAGTGCAGGATATAGCAAGACAGGAAATTACGCCTGTGAAAGAATTTCGGTTTTGGGTCAGTGAAAAGACGGATAAAGATGTTCTTTATGATCAAATTGAAGAGGGTAAGAAGGCCTTAGATAATTTGTACAGCAGAGAAACGTACAAAACGATGGTAAAAGCCTGTGATGTCATCAATCGCGGCCGTTATATTTATATCTTAGGATCACGATCTACTTTTTCGATGGCCTATTTCTTCTATCATTTTTTAAAAAGAGTGAAACCCAATGTAACCCTTATTGAGAATAGAAATGATGATATTTCCATTCTCTTGCAATATGCAACGGCACAGGACGTACTGGTGGTGATTGGATATCCCAAATATACCAAGTTTACGCTTCAAATACTGGATTTCCTTAAGGAATTGGGATGTAAGACAATTTCTATTACGGACGCCATTACTTCACCTTTGGCGAAACGGTCTGATTATGTAATTGTTGCAAAAAACCGGTTGAAAATCTATTTTGTTACGACGATTACTATCCTGAATACTTTGCTGGTTATGATCAGTAGAACAAATCCAGAGGCTCATATTCGCTTATTTGAAGAAGAAAATGCGGTTACTAAAAAACTGGATGTGTATTCAGATGATTAAAAACGAAATGAGTTTATAAAAGTAAATTTTGCCAAAACAATAATTGATGGCAGGAAGCTGAGAAGATTTTCTCGGCTTTCTGTTTTTTTTTGAGCGTTTACACCCTCTATATGATCATTGAGGCCATGCTGTATAACCAACAAGTTATAAGGTATAGCAATGTTACATAACTTTTGAATACGATTTATAAATCATGTACTATAAAAACAGACCTCATGGGGAGCTGGAAAAGACGAAAGGAGGATGAGAAAAAATGGCAAATGAAGGCAAAAAAATTCAAGCGGGGAAGTCAATTCCTTTGTATGGGAGAATTTTTATTGCGTTGGGAATTGGTATTGCCTTTGGGTATGTCTTAAATATGATGGGAGGAACACACAACCCTGTAATTAATGGGTATATCTTACCATTTCTCCAATTTTTGGGGAACTTTTTCATCAAGCTGATCAAAATGGTGGTTGTTCCACTGGTATTCTTCTGTATTGTAGATGCGGCGCTCTCTTTGGGAGATATCAACAAGTTGAAAAGTGTCGGTGTCACTACTATCATCTGGTTCCTGGTTACAGGAATGATTTCAGCAATGATTGGCTTGTTCTGGGTTAATCTGATTCAGCCGGGTAAGGGATTGCAGTTGGGAACTGTGACTGGAGGCGTTAAAGCAAAAGAGCTTCCTGGCATGTACCAGACAATTTTGGACTTTATTCCAACAAACCCTTTTGAGTCACTGACGACTGGATCCATGATGCAGATTATTGTATTTTCGCTGTTTATTGGGTTCGCTATTATTTCTTTAGGGAAAAAGGCAGAACCGTTGGGGAAAATATTCAGCATGCTGTCCATGGTTATGTTCAAGATTGTCGATTATGTAATTGCCATCATTCCTGTTGGGGTCTTTGGCTTGATGTCAACAACAATGACCAAATATGGGACCGCAATCTTTGGGCCAGTTTTGAAATTTATTCTGACAGACTATCTCGCATGTCTGACAACAACTTTCGGTGTCTATACATTGCTGCTGGCTTTTGTAGCCAGGGTTAATGTCATTACTTTTTGGAAAAAAGCCTTTTCTACTTGGCTGGTTGCTTTCAGTACCTGTACTTCCAGCGCAGCATTGCCAGTTTCTATGGATATTGCCCCAAATAAAATGGGTGCGCCCAAAGATATTTCAAGTTTTATCCTGCCACTGGGTTGTACCGCACAGATGAATGGAACCTGCGCCTACTTTGCTGTTGTTATTCTGTTTGCTGCACAATTGTATGGCGTAGAACTAAGCCTCCCGCAGCAAATCCTGCTTTGCGTCCAGGCAACCTTCCTAAGCGTTGGCTGTGCTGCAACTCCTCAAATCGGACTGGTTATCAGCCTGACGTTGATGACCCAAATGGGGTTGCCTCTGGATGGGTATTCTTTAGTAGCGGGGATCTATCGTATTGTGGACCAGATTCATACGGCTACCAATTCGGTAGGCGACCTTGTTGCTACCGTATGTATTTCGAATATGCAGCATGAACTGGATCACCAAAAGTTTGATGACCTGTCACTGATTTCCCAGGAAGATGAAGCAGTTTAACTTACTTTTTTAAGTTAACGATAAAATTACGATTACAGGCAGGTGATGGTGGAAAATAACTGAGAGGCAGAACAAAGTGCAACGAAATGAAGGAATTTTGAGTATCTGGAGAAAAGGAGAACTGAATTATGGCTGACAACAGAATCATCGAATGCATGGAAAGAGCACAGTATATCCTGGGTAACCTGATGGCCGTTAAACCCGGCGAAGAAGTTTTGATCGTTGTAGATCCGCAGACTGACGAGCGGATGACTCAGGCAATGGCAGCTGCCGCATTGAACTGTGGGGCTGAATATGGCGTATATATGATGCCAATCCGTGGCAAAGATAAAGCAACCATTTTCCCGAAGTCTCTTGAACTGGGTATGGATGCCTGCGATGTATTTGTGGGAATGACGACGGCTTCTGGAGCTGCCATTTACAACAACCATCTGAAGGAACTGATTAACCAGAAGAAACTGCGCGAAGTGTCTATCTGCCTGCGGAGCATTGACAACTTTACCCGTGGCGGGGCTTTGGCGGATTATGAACAGGTTTATAAAGATGGAGAACGGCTGCAGGCTATTTGGAGAGGAAAGAAAACCGCTCATATTACAACTCCTGCCGGAACGGACCTGTTTATGGAAATGAATCAGATGGAACCCATCATCGAATGTGGTATTGCCAGAAATCCTGGTGATGCAATGGCCTGGTCTGATGGTGAAGTCTCCCTGGGACCTGTTATTGGAACAACGCATGGCAAACTGGTGATTGATGGACCGATTTGTTATTACGGGTGCCCGAATACACCTGTTGAACTGAGGATTGAAGGTGGTCGGATCGTAGAAGTTGTTGGCGGCGATCCCAAGATTTGTAAAGAAATAAGACGGCAGATTGCAGAAATTAAAGACAGTGACAATATTGCGGAAATTGGATTGGGGCTGAATCCGGCATGTATGTTCAATGGAGACTTTGAAGAAGAAAAGAAAGCACGGGGGACCTGTCATATTGCAATGGGGAATGGCTTCTATTACGGCCAACCGGCCAGAAGTACCGTTCATATCGACATGGTACAGTATAATCCTACTGTAATCTTCGATGAAGGCACTCCGACTGAAACTCTCATTGTTAAGGATGGCAAAGTGGTGTGCTTGGGCGATAAGTAAAAAGCTTAAATAAAAAATAAAGGTTCACCTATAAGCTGAACGATTTCTCCAGTAAAAATTGCTGGATGTATCGCTTTTAAGTCTATAGGTGAACCTTAAAAAATATAAGAAATAAAACTATTAATCTAAAAATCGATTGTTATACTATACTATTATGGAAAACCTTCGGGATAATAGGCGGTGCAGAATTTAAAGATAAGAAATTGGGCTTGTATTGAAGCTATATCCATAAATGCAGATATAAATTGCAGTAAATTGATATTAAATGTAGAATATGAGAAAATAAAGAAGAAAGGTTAATAAAGCATATCTTTTCGTGTTACAGATTAAATACATAAATAATCATCGGAATAGGTTAATTCAGTACTTGGATAATTAAATAATATAAGCTTTACTAGTCTAGATTTGAGGGGATGATCATGATGCTTGAAAAAATAGACTATGTTTATGCTGTTTATCTGGAAAAAAGTTTTTCCAAAGCGGCTAAAAAGTTATTTATAAGCCAGCCTGCATTGAGTAAAATCATTCGGAAGGCTGAGCAGGATATTGGGGTATCTATTTTTGACAGAAGTACTATTCCTATTACAGTAACTCCAGAAGGCGAAAAATATATAGAGGCAATACAAGCAATTTATCAGATTGAAAAAAATGTAAAACGGTATTTTAAAGATTTGGAAGAATTAAAAACAGGCTCGCTGTCTTTAGGAGGATCTTCTTACTTTTGTTCTTTTGTTTTTCCAGATATGATTAGTCGATTCAATAAAGCTTATCCAGGAATTCAATGTGACTTGACTGAAGGAAATGTAGAAGAAATGAAAAAAGGTCTGATTCATGGGAAATTAGATTTAGTTCTTGAAACAGGTCTTAATGAAGATAAGAACATTAAAAATATACCTTATCGGACTGAAAGAATAATATTGGCAGTTCCCAAAAATTATAAAATTAATAGACAACTGGAAAAATATCGTCTTTCCCAAACTGCAATTATTGATCAGTCATTTTTAAGTTTAGCAAAACCTGCAGTTCCACTATACTTATTTAAAGATACACCGTTTGTAAAAATGAAACCAGGAAACGACATGTTTAGTCGATCTACCCAAATTTGTAAGGATGCGGGATTCAATATGAAAGTTAAACTCTATGTGGATCAGGTTATGACTTCTCTGAATATAGCTTCTACAGGTATGGGGGCTTTGTTCATTCGCTCAGATATTGTGAAATATCTGCCTCGGGCGGACAATTTGTTTTTCTATAAGATTGATCATCCATTAGCTGTAAGAAAAATTAATTGGGCAGTTAAAAGAGGAACATATATATCCAAAGCTGCGCAGACATTTATGAAAATGGCCAACTACTCTATATAAATTTTATCGAGTAGTTTAAAATTTGCTCGATAAAGTGGATAAGGTATAGTAAGAGGAGAATTTTCAATGAAAGATATCACCATTTTGCAACGAGAACTTTTCAATTTGCTTCATCGAGAGGGTGCAAAGTTGGTCGGGTTTGCCAATTTGAAAAGTGTTCCTAATGCAACTTTGCCGATAGGGGTTTCAGTAGTGATTCCATTGCCTGCTCAAATCATCGATATGGTAGAAGAATATCCTACACAAGCATATTATGATACATATTTATCATATAACCACCAGTTAGATTGGATTGTACGTGTTGGAGAAATGTATCTCCGCAAAAATGGTTTTGATGCATTGGCTAACACAACAACTGTTGTACATAAAGATAAAAATTATAGCACTCCGTTACCGCATAAAACGGTAGCTACATTAGCTGGACTGGGGTGGATTGGAAAAAATTGCCTTTTAGTGACACCTGAGTTTGGCAGTGCAGTGAGAATTTCAAGTCTATTGACCAATGCTCCATTCCATTGCGGAGAGGCAGTCTTGGAGAGCCAGTGTGGTGCTTGTTCCATTTGTGTCCAGGCTTGTCCGGGAAAAGCTTTAAAAGGCACTTTATGGAAGCAGGGCACTGAGAGGGACGATATATTGAATGTTGCTCGTTGCATAGCAACTTGTGAAAAATTAGCTCGTGAACATATTGAGCGGTATCAAACCATTCATGACAGAATTTGTGGAAAATGCTTTGCCGTGTGTGCTGCAACACAAAAATATCTCAAAAAAACAAAATGAGATTCTATGTCGTGATGGCAGTGGTATTTAAATATTCAAGAAAATATAATATTGTTGTTTTAAATGAAACACAAAGACTAAATAAAAGCACGAAAGTTACACAAGAAAATAAATAATCAAAGAAATTAAAATAAAGAGTTGCATCCCATCATTTATTATAATATTATAATATTATAATAAATGATGGGAAGGGAGCATTATGACATGGCAGATGATTTTGGTTATTGCGTTGTTTTTCTGGATTTTCATTGCGTTGAATTGGAAAATCGCTGATCCAGTAATTGTGGGGATTTCTATTCCAACAATTCTGGCACTGGCTGGCATAATGAAA
>ULXY01015061.1_pt1 | contig 10613 bp, 6 predicted proteins | sample 1961741 | NCBI WGS metagenome assembly ULXY01 (sample SAMEA4835851, study PRJEB28245) | human gut metagenome | biome: gut microbiome; material: fecal sample | place: Denmark | collected 2008
AGCCGAACTTACGGAAAGAATGGCTACTGATGGCTTGAAAGGTTATACATTTCACAAATTAGCCATTGATATTATCGGAAAAGCGACAGGTACAAAGCCATCTATTTGCGATAATACAGATTCTTTGTTTATAGATATTTATCACACTCTATTAGAGAATAAGGCTTTTAAGAATAGCGTAGTAGAATATTTCATTGATTACCAATCTAATGAAGCGGATTGGGAACAGCGCAAGAATGAAAGGCGAGAAAAGTTGTCGGAACAAAAAAACGTGCAGCTAAAAGCGATGTTTCCCGATATGGATGGTCGGGCTATATATGTGAGAAGTGAACAGGAGCAAAAGATATGCTTTGTCTTATCATCACTTGGAGTAAAATTCAGATATGAAGAGCCATACGAACATCAATTAGCAGATGAAATGCATTCTCAATATCGCCCCGATTTCTCAATATATTTTGAGCAAGCAGGAGTAATCAAACGCATCTATTTGGAACATTTTGGAGTTGATGAACATAGTCTTGTGCCCGCTTGGTTTGCAAAAGACAAAAATATAACATACGAAGAAGCCAATCAAAAATATAATGATGGTATAACTTGGAAGAAAGCAGCTCATGAGAAATTTGGCACTCAACTTTTAGTAACATCAAGTGCAGATTTCCATTACTCTGATATAAGGGGGAAACTCCGAAAATTATTAGATGACGCAGGTGTACCAATTCAAGAGAAAACAGATGAAGAATTATATGATTTGGTTTTACCAAAAGGTAGTAAGCAAGAAAAGGCATTTATACGACTTGCTGTTACTTTCGTGACATTAGTAAAATCAAGTTGTAAATCAGTTAAAGAAGTTCTGAAACAAGCAAAGAATGCAGATGATGAGCGAAGTGTTTTTATTATCAAGAATATATTTCAACCTGTATATGAGCGCTATATAAGTGCATTAAGCGATAGTAATCAAATTGATTTTACCGATGCGATTCTTCAAGCCACGGAAATATGTCGTACTTCGCACCTTGTCGAGTATGACTATATCATTGTGGACGAGTTTCAAGATATATCAGTTGACCGCTACAATTTCTTGAAAGTATTACGAGACGGAAATCCACCTGCAAAGTTGTATTGCGTGGGTGATGATTGGCAATCCATATATCGTTTTTCGGGAAGTGATATGGCTCTTTTTAATCAATTCCCCGAATACTTTGGAGCAACGGAGATAAACAAAATTGAAACTACGTACAGATTTGGAGAACCTTTGGTTTCGTTGTCCTCTCACTTCATACAGCGCAATAAAGCCCAAATACAAAAAGATATACACTCGTTCAGTTCTGAAATGAAAACAGAGTTGGAGTTCTATTCTTACGATAGGCGAGATTATTGCAATACGATAGGACAACTTGTGGCATCTATTCCATCAGATAAATCTATATTTTTGTTGGGGCGTTATTCATTTGATGATTATTACCTTTCTTTTATGTATCAATCCATTAAAGAGGGTAATAGGTTCTTTTACGTAATAGGAGAACGAAAAATCGAGTTTTTGACCGTACATAAATCAAAAGGTCTTGAAGCCGATTATGTAATACTTTTGCAATGTAATAAAGATACGTATGGCTTCCCTTCTCTTGTGAGTGATGACCCTGTGCTTAAATATGTACTCACTAAAAGCGACCAATTTCCATATGGAGAAGAGCGTAGATTGTTTTATGTGGCAATAACAAGGGCAAAGATGAAAACCCTTGTGCTATATGACAAGCGTTTCCCTTCTGTATTTGTAGATGAGTTCTTACATCCCGAAAGGGTTTCAGAAGAAAACTACGTAAAGCACCCTAATGCCAATAAAAGATGGACAAGAGGAGCAGACCAATTTTTATTGAAATTGCATGATGAGGGTAAAAGTGTGAAATATATAGCAGCCAAAATGGGCAGAAGCCAAACTTCAATCGTAATGAGATTAAACAAACTTACCCAATAGTCGGTATTTTATTTATTCTTCAATATTGCATGTATTGGATATTTCCTTACCTTTGCATCAGAAACGAGTTATTTGACAGCATAGCACCGCAAAACGCTGAAAATCGCACGGTTGCCAATTCGTTACTATTATTTCTCAAATGCTCCGTTAAATGTTTATTTCTCAAATGGTTGTGCCAAACCGTTGAAAATCTAAAAATAGAAAACGATCCCCGCGTCACCCGCGTAGGCCGTTTCATCCGGAAATACAGTATTGACGAGCTGCCGCAACTGTTCAACGTCCTCAAGGGCGATATGAGTATTGTAGGCAACCGCCCCCTGCCCCTCTACGAAGCAGAACTGCTGACCAGCGACGCATATATCGAGCGCTTCATGGCCCCCGCCGGACTGACAGGGCTGTGGCAAGTGGAGAAACGAGGCGGCGCCGGAAAAATGTCTGCCGAGGAGCGCAAGCAACTGGACATTAAATATACCAAAGAATTTTCATTCTGGCTGGACATGAAGATATTGTGCAAGACGCTGACGGCGTTTGTGCAGAAAGAGAATGTATAAAATAATAATTAAGGATATTAGAAAATGGCAATAAAACATATCACTTTCATAGTTTGTAATGCTATCCTTTTAGGATTGCTCATCGTCCCATTGTCTGCATCAGCACAAGAAATGACACGTGAAGAGCGAATCAAAGCACTTGAAAAATTAAAAATGGAAGACAAGTTATGGGAAGAAAATACAATAGGAAAACTATCTGCCGATATGCCATTAGAACTTCAAACCTTTGAGCTACCCCCACTTTCTGTTTTTCTGGACGCAGTAACAGAAAATGCGACTGTGAAACGGGCACAATCAGAAGTTGAACAAGTGAAAAATGAATATCGTTTACAAAAACGTGATTGGTGGAATTATTTTAAACTAAACGGTAATTATTCATACGGAAAATACAATGTGCTAAGCAACGCTAGTGACGAGTATACCCCAATGTATCAAACTACAATGTCGAATGCACAACATAGTTTTAGTGTAGGCGCAAGTGTAGGTATTAGTTTTGGAGATTTAATAAACCGCCAGCTTAAACTCAAAAAATATAAATACGATATTGAACAGCTGCAATATACTCAAGAAGAAGTAATGGAAGAAAGGAGATTAAGGGTATTAGAAGCATATAATGCGGTTACAGAACAAATGTCAACAATTAAGGCAAAAGCAGAAACTGCTGCCTTATATAATGCCCAAACTAAAATATTAGAAAATGATTTCATACAAGGAAAAATTGAAATTAGTACATTGTCCATAGAACGTGCACGAAGAACCGGAGCCGTTACAAGCTATGAGCAAGCACGTGTTACCCTGCATAATTCAGTTATTTTATTGGAAATGCTCACTAATATAAAAATTATCAAAGAAAAATAAATCGTGATGAAAGATACCTCTTTATTTATATCACAATTTCTATACCGTATTCGCTATTGGCTTTTATGGGGAACTTTATTTGTAACTGGCCTAGTAATCTATTTCACCCAGTTTCTGCCTTACAGTTACACAGTAGAAGGTAGTTTATTTGCCGGAGTTACAACAGCGACTTCCATTACTGGGAGCAGCGTAAATTACTCAGCTGTTACAAGTACCTTCGATAACCTCATCAACCTTGCGCAATCCCGTGGTACATTGGAAAAGGTTTCTATCCGTTTATTAGCGAATGCACTGACATATGGTGAAGAGTGGAAAGACAATCATTATATCCAGGCTAAGCACTATCGCCAATTACTGAGCATGACTCCCAAAGAAGTATTGGTTTTAGTTGATAGGAAAGATGTCAATAAGACGGCAGACGCACTTGCTAATTATCGAAAGGAATACGGTGATAATTTCGTATACTCCATGTTCAATCGCCCTATACCATTTTATAGTGCTTCAGCTTTAGAAACCGTAATTGTAAAACGTAAAGGTGCCAGTGATGTTCTTCAGCTTATTTATACATCTGCTGACCCGGGTATCACTCAGCAAACCATAATCATTCTTATAGATGAACTGAAAAAAGCATATGAAATTCTCCGTTTTAAAGCGACAAATGATGTTATCGCTTATTTTGAAGAACAAGTCCGTTTAGCAAAAATAGAATTAAACAAGCAAGAAGATGATTTGATGCAATATTGTGTCCAAGAACGGGTCATTAATTACGGACAAGAAAGTGAAGCTTTATCACATACCCGCTATGCTGTTGACGACCGTTTGGAAGAGGCTCGCCGCAATTATGCTGCAGCTTCAGCCTTAAGAAAAATGTTGGATGAAAAGATGGACATCCGTGCAACTATCATTCGTAATAACACCAATTTACTCAAAGAGTTAGAAAAAGTCAGTAGCTTAAACCAAAATATTATGGAACAAGAAATTTTCATATCAGATAAAGCTAGAGACACTAATAAAGAACTTAAAAAGAATAAGGAAGATTTACGTAAAGCAGAAGACAAGATTACCCATATCAGCGATAATCTGAATGAACTTAATTTTTCAAAAGAGGGTGTTGGACTCAAAGACATGGTTTCTGAATGGTTGACCGCATTAGTAAGTGAAGCCAAGGCTAAAGCAGAATTGGATGTTTTAAAAGAACGCCAACAAGATATTTTTGATCAATACAGTCAAATGTCACCAGTAGGTACACAAATCACCAGAAAACAGCGTGCAATTGGCATCGCAGAAGATAACTATCGTACTCAGTTGGGAGGTTTGGCAAATGCCAATCTACGTCTCAAAGACATTGAAATGAATACCAGCAATCTGCAAAACATAGCAGACCCGTCCTACCCCCTCACAGACAATGGACGTAAACGTATTCTTTATATCTTAATTGCTTTTGTTGGAAGTATAGTATTCATAATCACATATTTCCTATTGATTGAATTGCTAGACCGTACACTACGCGATGCAACTCGTAGTAGACGCTTGACCAAGTTGCCTGTAATTGCAGCATTCAATGGCACTAGTAACTTAAAATTCCGTGGCTTTTTGAAAGCGTGTAATCGTTTAGCAGCTGCTTACAGTTGTCGTCAATTAAATAATTATTTACAAAAAGACGCCCCCACTGTTATCAATTTACTCAGTATGGAAGCAAGAGAAGGCAAAAGTTTCCTATCCAAATATTTTGCTGAATATTGGGAAACTGAAGGTTTACGGGTACGTATCGTAACACATCATATTGATTTTGAACCGGACACCCAGCAATATGTCAATGCACAGCAACTTTCAGATTTCTGGGCCCTCAATGAAGCAGAAGAAACACCTAATATTATATTAGTAGAATACCCCGCTGTAAATACTGCCAGTATTCCTCTTCCCGTACTTCAAAAAGCAGATGTTAATTTATTGATTGCCAATGCATGTCGTTTGTGGCGTAACAGTGACAGCGTTACTCTAGCGCATATCATGGAAGGAATGGGAAATGTCCCCATATTCCTATACCTGAATAATGCTGAACGGGAGGTCGTAGAGTCATTTACCGGAGAACTGCCTCCTCAAACTCCCGTACATTCACTATTCAGTCAATTAGCACAATTAGGCCTTACGTCCAAAAAGGCTGCTGTGAAATAGCTATTTATAAAAAGTAATAAAGTTCATAATGGCACATACGACTCAACAGATACGGAACATATCTCCCAAAGTAATAACTTTCTTGTTATTAGCTTTTGGACTAATGTTCATGGTATATGCACTTATTTTTCAAAAGATTTTACTATTTGCCATTATAGTAGGTCTGCCATTGGGAGTTATCATTCTTACTTATAGTATACAAAGGCCTAGAATGAGCTATTTGTTATATGGTGCCTATACTTTCTACCTGACAGCCATCATGCGTTATAGCCGACAAGATGGACTAAGCGTCATATCTGACGGATTGCTCATATACATGACTATCTCCATTTTATTTTATTATGTAAAAAACAAAAATGACATTCGTCTTTCTAATGCTATTAATTTTTTCACTGTTACTTATATAGCATGGTTTCTGTATATTTTAATCCAATTCATTAATCCGGCAAGTGATAGCACTAGTTATATCGCAGGCATTCGAGGCTGGCTATTATCAACTCCTATACTTTATTTTGTCTCCTGCATTTTACTAGACAATCCTAAAACTCTAAAACGCAGTCTGATTATTATCGGGATATTTACTATAACAGCTTTTCTGAAATTATTATATCAAAAGTACCGATGGTTTGATGCTGCTGAAACAGAATGGCTGATGGGAGGTAGTTGGTATACCCATATTTTATCCTCCGGAATCCGCTATTTTTCCATTTATAGCGACGCTGGTAATTTCGGCTCTAACATGGGAATGATTTCGATTGTTTATGGAATCATTGCATTTCATACTTCCGAAAAATGGCTACGTATATTCTTTTCTTGTATTGCACTTATGGGAATAGTAGGAATGATTATGTCCGGTACCCGAGGTGCAATGATTGTTCCTCTAGGAGGACTGGCACTTTACTGCCTAATCTGCAAGAACATAAAAATAATGGTAATTTCAGCTTTGGCTGTTATCATGCTATATGCATTCTTCGCATTTACTGAAATTGGTGATGGTAATGCGCTAATACGGCGTATGAGAACTGCTTTTAGACCTCAAGAGGACACTTCATTCAATGTCCGTATAGAGAATCAAAAGCTTATTGCCGAATATATGCGAACACATCCTTGGGGAGCTGGACTGGGAAAAGGGGTAGCCCGGGTTAATGTAAACAGTGACGGAGTTGTGGAAGATACGATTCCACCTGATGCGTTTTATGTGGATATTTGGATACAAACCGGTACTATAGGACTTCTTATTTATATCAGCATGTGTATAGCCATTATAATATATTCTTGTTATATTATAATGTTTCGCGTCCGTAATCCAGGGCTTCGAAATATACTAACAGCTTTTATATGTGGTGTATTCGGAATATGGCTCAATGGGTATGTAGGACGTGGAATGGGTATGACTCCTTCATTCTTTATGGTTGCTGCTTCATTGGCCTTTATTATGAACGGTCCTTATATAGACAGATTGTTAAGAGAATCTAAAAGTGAAATATTGAATACCAAACATTAATTTTATTAAGAAATAAAATAAAATAAAAAATGAACGAATTCTTTTCCATATTCAATCCTGACTGGTGGGCAGACGAGAACAACAATGCGTTACAAATGACAGATGCTATTTTATATCTGCTCTTTTTAATCCCAGTAGCCTACCTCTTCATTTACGCAATTGCGTCATTGATGAAATACAAGAATCCTTACCCTGAAGCCAAGAAACAACATAAATTCTTGGTGCTCTTCAGCGTACTCCGTAACGGAAAGGAAGTTATAGAATCCATCAATTATTTCCTTGATACACAAATATACCCACGAGAGAAATATGATATAGCAGTAGCTGCTACCCAACTTACGGAGGAAGATTTAACAACTCTGTTGCAAATGCCAGTCAGCATTGTAGTCCCAGATAAAGAGCATTGTACAAAAGTATATGCCATTCAGCAGGTTATGGAACGATATTCTCCTCATGAGTATGATATGATAGTCGTTTTCAACTCTGATAATCGCGTTGTCCCCAATGCATTGCATTTGTTGAATAATGCCTACTACTCCGGCTGTGATTCCATACAAGCACACCGCATGACGGAAAACTTAACAACTAGTACAGCTGTTTTAGCAGCCGCCGGCGAAGAAATCAACAACAATATTTTCCGTAAAGGACATACTAAACTAGGTTTTTCGTCTGCATTACTTGGTTCCGGAATGGCTTTTGATTTCGAAATGTTTCACCGCATCAGCCCGACACTGGAGGGCTCTGACCTTGCCAAAGCTGTAGAAATAAAGCTGCTGGAAGAGAATATATACACTGAATATATGCAGGAAATCATCTGCTATAGTAAAAAGCAGGACAGCGCCCAAGGATATAGCCGAGAACGTCAACGCTGGCTCTCTGCACAATATAATAGTACTTTCTTGGCACTGAGACGTCTGCCATTGGCGTTTCTTCAAGGAAAGTGGGATTATTGCAACAAACTATTCCAGTGGTTGTTACCATCACGTTTTTTACTCATTGCCTGCATCACCATTGCGGCAGTAATCTTCACCATACTTGATTGGACCTTATCCTTCAAATGGTACATACTACTTTTACTCATCATAATTACATTCTTAATGGCTTTACCGGAAGGTGAAATAAACAAGCGTTTCAAACACGCTGTATGGGCATTGCCTATACTGATTTTCGCTTCCATTTTCAGCCATTTCGGACGTATTTTCAGAAGTACAAAAAAAAATAAATGAAAATAGCAATCGAGGCCCAACGTATCTTCCGCCGCGACAAACACGGAATGGATTTTGTTGTTCTTGAAGTCTTAAGGGAACTTCAGAAACGGAAAGATGGCAATGAGTACTATGTACTTGTTGCTCCCGGTGAAGATTGCTGCCTCAAAGAATCAGACAATCTCCACATCATCGAACTGCGTTGCCCCACCTATCCCCTATGGGAACAGATTGCATTACCACGAGCTGTACGCCGCTTAAAAGTAGATATATTGCATTGTACCTCAAATACGGCTCCATTGTGGTGCCCCATACCGCTGGTACTTACATTGCATGATATTATTTACTTGGAACCACGCCAACACCGAAATCCCTCGCTATATCAAGAAATGGGATGGCATTACCGACGATTGGTTGTTCCGCGTATCTTAAAGAAATGCAAGAAAATCATCACTGTTTCACATTTTGAATGTACACGCATCCGCGAAGCACTGCACCTGCCTAATAGACAGATAACCGCTGTCTATAATGGATATAATACACATTTCCGTAAGAATGAAACAATTGACGAGAATATCATTCAAAAGTATATCCCACAGGAAGGTTTTCTGTTCTTTTTAGGGAACACAGACCCCAAAAAAAACGCGGCACGCACGCTGAAGGCCTATTCACTTTACCTGAAAGCATCTGCAATAAAACGCCCGTTACTCATTGCGGACTTAAAAGAGGAACATATTGACGCACTCCTCCAGCAAGAAGGTATAACAGATATAAAAGCACATTTATTCTATCCGGGATATATTGACAACCGTGATTTGGTAACCCTCTATAGTGCAGCTTTTGCTTTCCTTTACCCTTCTTTAAGGGAAAGTTTCGGCATTCCAATGCTGGAAGCAATGGCTTGCGGCACTCCCGTAATAACCAGCAATACCTCTGCAATGCCGGAAGTGGCCGGAGCTGACGCCATCCTTGTCAATCCGCAAATGCCGTCAGAAATTGCAGACGCCATCCTACAATTAGAAAAGAACAATGATTTCTATCGGCAACAATCTGCTTACGGACTAGAACGTGTAAAACAATTCTCTTGGAAAAGCACAGCTGAAGAATATGTGAAGATTTACAATGAAATCCATACACCATAAACCCACACCTCTAAAACTATGGCAGACTTCATCATCACCAGCCTCCAATCCTGGGACATCGAGATAGGAAGCACCATCAAGAACACCGCATCCGAGATAGCAAAGAAGCACCGTGTACTCTATCTCAATCCTCCCATGGATATTGCCACAAGGTTACGCATTGCAGCAGGAAAAGGGCCTCTATCTCCTACAGGCCATCGACAGCTGGAAGTCATCCAAAGCAAATCGGCTCCATTGCGGCAAATCAATGAAAATCTATGGGTATTGGACTGCCCCTTCATCATACACTCCGTAGGACAACTTCCTACATGGCTATTCAACTGTCTCAATCGCCGGAATTGCAAAAAGATTGGCAACTGGATAGTACAACAAGCCGATGTTCTTGGTTTCAAAGACTATACGCATTTGATTGATACCGACCTTTTCCGAAGCCTGCATCTCAAAGAATATATCTGCCCGGCAATCAGCATTTATTATCGGCGCGACTATGTTATCGGCTTTCCCTATTGGCGCAAGCACGGACCACGTTGCGAAGAAATGCTTGTACGTCAGTCAGATATCGTACTGGCAAATTCCAGTTACTTTGCAGAACAGCTCCGACCTCTGAACCGGCACACATATGTATTGAATACCGGTGTCAATCTTGAACTATACGATGCTACCCGGCATTGGGATAAACCGACGGATATGCAAAACATCCCCTCGCCAATAGTCGGCTATACGGGAGCTATCATCGAAAGCCGCCTGGACAGTGAACTGCTATACAATATCGCAAGGCAGTTGCCCGATTACAGTTTTATTTTCGTCGGACCTGAAGACGAGCATTTCCAAAAGCACCTGCTACACAATTTAAAGAATGTATTCTTCACAGGACGTAAGGAAGTGGAAGAACTGCCGAAATATATACAGCACTTTGACATCTGCATCAATCCACAGATACTCAATTCTATAACAGATGGTAATTACCCACTGAAAATAGATGAATACCTTGCCATGGGAAAACCTATAGTAGCTACCAGCACACATACCATGCGTAGCATCTTTGCCGGACACACTCATTTAGCTGTTTCAACAGAAGAATGGATAATAGCACTGAAAGCAGCAGCAAACGAAGCAGGCAACCCAAAACTGGCGAATGCCCGCATTGCCTTTGCGCATACACACAGTTGGGGACATAGTGTACAGACAATTTACAATGCCATTACC
>ULXY01063805.1_pt1 | contig 10506 bp, 8 predicted proteins | sample 1961741 | NCBI WGS metagenome assembly ULXY01 (sample SAMEA4835851, study PRJEB28245) | human gut metagenome | biome: gut microbiome; material: fecal sample | place: Denmark | collected 2008
TTCTTCCAGATGTTGTACCGGAAATGTGACAGGAACAGTATCTCTCTGTGTTCCCGCATGTTGGTGCAGCGTTTGTGCGTATAGTCCCGTGCCGGATGTGGCATACAGGCATGCAACATACAGGTACACATGTTTGAAATATGTTTCGAATATCATATTTTACATGTATAGTAAGTCTATGTCCGGGAAATATTCCTTTGGATTTTTTCCCGGGTAGTTTCAAAAAATAATGGGGTTTAGAGAGAAATGTTATACTGTCACAAAGGGAGGGGCACGGAGGGAATGAAAGATAAGGGAAGTCGTGAAGCTCCTTTCTTCCTGCTGAAGATATCCCACCGGAACGCTTACCGGCAAGCAAATATATTCAAAGTTTTCGGCTTCAGTGAAGGGGGAGAGAGTAAAAAGGCAAATTGCACAACCTTCCTCCGGATTGCATCTGTGCTGTACACCGGAAGACATGCACTCAGACCGGTCATGTGTATGGAGTGTTTTTATCCAAAAGAATGGCATGAGAGTCAACAGCAACAGATATGCTGCCAAAACTCGGTTCTTCTGTATATGTTTTACCCTTTTCATTTGTCCGGCAAATATCGGTTTTTATGCGGTAGTGTACAATACCTATATGTAGGTATATCCCTTTTAGATATTGTCCGGAGGATAAGAACCTGGTCGGTTACTCTATGCCGTATATACAAGTTACCGGAAATAGGGTAAGTACTTTAATTCCGACAATGGGAGACAAAGTGGGTTCATTATGCCATGATTGAAGCGTAAACCAGAATTCCTATTGTTGTAAGTAGCCCTACGTAGATCGTCATTTCCGTATGTTTCACTTTTCCAAAAGAAGCGCCTCTTGCTGTTTTCTTAAGTAAATAACACATGAATGCCGCTCCGCAGCATCCTATGATGGCACCTACTATGAGGTCGCCCGGATAATGCACTCCCAGGTAAATGCGCGTATAGCAATTCAGCGTGGCCCATAAAAGAATGAAAAGGCTCAGCCATCGTTTGCGGAACAGGAAGACCAGAAAGAATGCCAGTCCGAAAGAATTGGAGGCATGGCAGGATGGAAAGCCGTAACGTCCGCCCCGGTAGTTGTTTACAATGTGGACGAGGTCGGAGATGGGATTTGCCGGATTGGACGGTCGCAGGCGTTCTACGGCAGGGCGTATCAGGCTGGCACAAACTTGATCGGCAAAGAGGATGGTGAGTGCGATGGCAGTCAGGCAGCATAGTGTTATTTTCCAATTGAAGTTCTTTAGCAGAACATACAGGATACTGGCATACATCGGTACCCAAATCCATTTTCCGGTGAAAGTACTCATGAAATAATCACCAAAGGCATTGTGAAATCCGTTGAGGTATAGCAGTAGATTCTGGTCTGTGTTGACCAGTAACTGGATCATGTCGTTAGTCATATCATTTTGGGTTAAGAGGGTGGTTATCGTTTAGCCAAGTCGTCATACAACTTTTGCAGGTATGCTTTGGCTTTGGGTAAATTCTCTCCTTTATGTGTTCCTTCATCTGAGACGATGGAGTTCGATTCGCAGTTGAATACGACCTCATTCTCCGGTGTCATCATTCCGAAAGCATTTGGAAAGGTGAAGAATCCGAAGTGAGGTGAGTTCGGATTAAGCATGTTTTTACTAAAGATAAACTCTTCGTGCGGTAATCCGAGTTGTCCCAACAGTGTGGCGGCAATGTCAATCTGGGAGCCGTAAGTACCTATCTGTCTGGGCTCTTTTACGGCACCTCCTATGAAAATCAGCGGAATCCGATAGCGGTCTACGGTCAGGTTGTCTATGTCCTGCGGATAGGCTCCCAGATGATCGGGAACCAATACGATTACCGTATTTTTCCATAAGGGAGTCTCTTTGAACTGACGTACAAAGTCGCCGGCACAACTGTCTGCATAGGCAAAAGCGTTTAGTCTGGGATTTTCCAATCGTCGGAACGGGACTTCGAACGGTTCATGACTGCTTGAAGTCTGCAATATCTTCATAAAGGGTTTTTGGGGTGTATGCTGTTTCAAGTCGTCCAGCAGACGGTTGAACACCACATGGTCATGCGCTCCCCATTTGCTGAGACGTTCGGAAAGCGGGAAATCTTTATCCGAAACGATGTTGTCTATTCCTGCCTGGATCAGGTAAGAGCGCATGTTGGTAAAATCGGCGTCACCTCCGTAATAGTATTGCAGGTCGTATCCTGCTTTCTTCAGGCTGCCGGGGATCGAAGGCAAGTGTTGCGTTTTCTTTGGATACTTCATAATACTGGTAGTCGGTTGTGCCGGATAACCACTGATGATGGCTGCCAGTCCACGGTCGGTGCGGAAGCTGTTGGCAAAGAAATGAGTGAACAATACCCCTTCACGTCCGAACTGATCCATGTTGATTGCCACATTGGACTCTCCTCCGAGGGTTTCCATCAGTTTGGACGAAAAGCTTTCGAGTATGATTAATATCACGTTCGGGCGTTCGGTCGTGAAGAGTTGTGGGATGCTGTCAGTGGGGGCAACCGGCTGGTCTTTGAGTTCGGCAAAGAGTTTGTCTGCCTCTTCGGCTGGCATGAATCGATATTGCTTGTCGAAATTGTCCTGGCGTGACAATGACTCCATCAGGCTGAAACAAGGATTGATAGCCGCATGGTTCAACCGCTGATTACTGCTGAAGTAGGCTTTGCTCAGGTTCATGGTCGACACCGTGAAACCTCCCCGTATCGGGATGAACAGGAGGGCGGTGGCAAGTAGCAATACTCCGGATACACTCAACCGGTGAAAAGGTATTTTTACCGGTTGTTTTTGATAAATCAGTACCCGGTAGAATATCAGGTAAAGTAAAGCCGCATAGACAGCCATTGCGGCCAGTCCTGCCATCACGACCCAAATGCTGACACTGGCCAAAGCATCTTTGGGCGAGGAGAAGAGGTAGAACAGCGGAGTGGCATCCAAGCGGAATCCCCAGTATTCATACAGTCCCAGGTCACCGATAAAGATGCAGGAAAGCAGAATGGCGATTATCATGAAATATCCCCGGCGTATCTGGCGGATAACCGCCGGCTGTATCCAGACCGATGCGATCAGCAATAGTCCGGGAATGGCAGTCAGATATCCGGCAAGTGAAAAATCTAACGGAAGTCCGTGTCCCATTACAGAGAAATAATCAGTCCATGACACCTTATTATATAAGGTATGGTAGTAACCCATGAAAATTGGTTTCTGGAGGACGAATATGAGGACAAAAAGAAAATAAGTCGTAACGAATTGGATAAGTCTTCTCTTCATAAACTCTATACTTAAAAAGATTGAACGGTCGCAAAGGTACGATTCTTTTCTTTATCTTTGCGCATTAACTGTGGTAAAACAGAGAGATATATGGCAAAAATCGCAAAGAAACTTACCGAACTGATAGGCCATACTCCATTGATGGAGTTGTCCGGTTATAGTCGTAAATACGGCCTTCAAGAGAATATAGTTGCTAAACTGGAGTCGTTTAACCCTGCCGGAAGCGTAAAGGACCGCGTGGCACTTTCGATGATTGAGGATGCCGAAGAGAGAGGAGTGCTGCAACCCGGTGCCACTATCATCGAGCCTACCAGTGGCAATACCGGTGTGGGACTGGCGATGGTGGCCACTATCAAAGGGTATCGCCTTATACTGACCATGCCCGAAACCATGAGCCTGGAACGCCGTAATCTGTTGAAGGCATTGGGAGCCCAGATTGTTTTGACTAACGGACAGAAGGGAATGGCCGGTTCCATTGCCAAGGCAGAGGAACTGAAAAAGTCGATTCCAGGTTCGGTCATTCTGCAACAGTTTGAGAATCCTGCGAATACCGAAGTCCATGCTCGGTCTACCGGTGAAGAAATCTGGCAGGATACGGACGGAGAAGTGGCTGTATTCGTGGCGGGAGTAGGAACCGGAGGTACTGTTTGCGGGGTGGCCCGTGCATTAAAAAAACATAATCCGAATGTATATATAGTAGCTGTAGAGCCCGCATCCTCTCCGGTACTCGAAGGCGGGAAAGCAGCTTCACACCGTATACAGGGGATCGGAGCGAATTTCGTGCCCGGCATTTATGATGCTTCGGTTGTGGACGAAGTCATGCCTGTGCCCGATGATGAAGCGATTCGTGGCGGACGAGAATTGGCCTCGACAGAAGGATTGTTGGTGGGAATTTCTTCCGGAGCAGCTGTTTATGCAGCCCGTCAACTGGCCGGACGTCCGGAATTTAAAGGAAAAATGATTGTGACTCTGTTGCCGGATACCGGCGAACGCTATCTTACCACCGAGCTATTTGCATTTGACGCTTATCCGTTGGACTGAAAAGAATATCTGCAATTGTCTGATATTTTATAATATTCGCTTTTAATATACTATTTATGAATCGAAAAACTATCATGATTCCCTTTCGAGAAAGAGAAGGGGTGAGGAGGAAGTTCCTCTTTCTTCTTTTTTCCTGCCTCTTGTCTGTTTCCCTTTCTGCCCAGACCTATCAGGAACTTTCTGAAAAGGCTGTGGAGTGTGTCGGAAAAGACAGTCTGGTACAAGCTGAAGACCTCCTGAAACAAGCTTTGAAACTGGAGCCGAAGAACGCCCATAATGCTCTGCTGTTCTCCAATCTCGGCTTGGTACAACGCAAGTTGGGACGTTATAATGATGCTGTCGAGTCGTATACTTATGCACTCAACATTGCTCCGCTTGCCGTACCTATTTTGTTGAATCGTGCTGCCATTTATCTGGAACAGGGTATGCAGGACAAGGCTTATGTGGACTATTGCCAGGTGATGGATGTAGATAAGAAGAATACGGAGGCGCTGTTGATGAGGGCGTATATTTATATGTTGCGACGGGATTATAAAGGTGCCCGTTTGGATTATCAGCGTTTGCTCGAAATCGATCCGAAGAACTATAACGGACGTCTCGGATTGGCGACTCTGGAACAGAAAGAAAATAAGTTCCGTGAAGCTCTGGATATCCTGAACCAATTACTGGTGGAGTTTCCCGAAGATGCGGTTTTGTATGTGGCTCGTGCCGATGTGGAGCGGGATATGAAACATGATGATCTTGCATTGGTCGATCTGGACGAGGCCATTCGCTTGGCGCCCGACTCGATCGATGCCTATCTGTTGCGTGGTGACATTTATCTCGATCAGAAAAAGAAATCGCTGGCAAAAGCGGACTTCGAAAAAGCTATTTCGCTGGGAGTGCCTCCTGCCGATGTTCACGAACAGATGCAACAATGCAAATAATCCGGAAAAATAAGGGTCCTAAAACTTGACTTTTGTTATTGATTGTCGTATCTTTGTCTGCGTAATCATAAACTATATTCAGATTACAGTAAAAGGGGGAAGCCGACAGCTTCTCCCTTTTTTCGTACTCATTCTTTTCATCGGCCCGGAAAGCCGGTGTACGTGGGGAAAAGTCGGGTTTGGGGCGGATGAAAGTCTGGCTTTCCAACCCAAACAGACGGTTGCTTCGACTCGGACAGACGCCATCTTCCGATAAAGATGAAGCTTTGTTCTGCTATATTACAATATATGTTACGGGAATATCTCCTATTGTAATTGGCAGCTCCTCTATTCGGTTAATAAAACATAAAAATGCTATTGACAAAATTCAGCTGGGGTTTCCGTTTTTGCTATACGAACTGACGGATCAGGGCAACAAAATCTTTTCCGTACTTTTTCTTTTTATATTCACCAATCCCGTTGATGTTACCGAAGGCTTCGACTGTCGTGGGACGTGACAGACAGAGCAGATGCAATACTTTATCCGACAATACGATGTAAGCCGGGAGTGCCTCCTGATCGGCCAACTGTTTGCGTAATGCGCGCAATGCTTCGAACAGGTCTTCTTCTTTGCTTCTGCTTTCTTCTGCCCATGCTTGTGTGGGGGTGGCTGCACTCTTTTTTCTTCTTTTGGCAGTTGCAGGTTCTTCTCTGCGGATGACAACCAGCATTGCCTTTTTACGGCCGAAAAGAACGTCACTGCCGCTCCCTGTTATTTTCAGGTGATTGTTTTCGTTGTAGGCTATCTCGAAGTAACCCATTTGCAGCATTTGCAACAGATAATCCTGCCAGTCACGTGCGGGGATGTCTCTTCCGGCTCCGAACGTTTTCAATTCTGTATATGCTTTTTCTGTGATTTCAGTCGTTGGGTTTCCCCTCAGAATGTCTATCAGGAGAGTGATGCTTACCTGCTGGTTGGTGCGGGCAATGGCACTTAAGGCTTTCTGGACGATGATGGTGCCGTCGAACCGCTCGGGTGGATTTCGGCATACATCACAGTTGCCACAATCTTCCGTAGTCGTTTCGCCGAAATAACTTAAGAGGATACGCCGCCGGCAGATGTCGGATTCGGCATATTGTTGCATCCGGTTTAATTTTTCCAGATTGATATTCTGTTGGTTACTCTCCGTTGCAAACTTTGTCAGTAGAATCAAGTCACCCAATGAGTAGAACAGGATAGTGTCGCTTGCCATGCCGTCGCGTCCGGCACGGCCGATTTCCTGATAAAAGCTTTCGATGCTTTTAGGTAGGTTATAATGTATCACCCAGCGCACATTTGATTTGTCGATACCCATTCCGAAAGCGATAGTGGCACATACCACCTCTATCCGGTCGTTGATGAAGTCGTCCTGTGTCTCGTCGCGTTGCCGGGCGGACAATCCGGCATGATACACACCGCAACGGATGCCGTGCTTTTGCAGCATCTGTGCCACTGTTTCGGTCTTACTACGGCTCATGCAGTAGACGATTCCGCTTTCCCCCCTGTGACGGGTAATGAAATCTATGATCGCTTTACTTTTCTCCTTGGGTTGATAGCCTCTTTTTACAGACAGGTTCAGGTTGGGGCGGTCGAACGATGAAATAAATATTTGCGGTTGTCTCAATTGCAACTGGCGGACGATATCCTCCCTGGTAATTTTATCTGCCGTAGCAGTCAGGGCGATCATAGGCACATTGGGGAACTGGTTGCGTAAGAATCCCATCCGGGCATATTCCGGGCGGAAGTCGTGCCCCCATTGTGAAATACAGTGGGCCTCGTCCACTGCAAACAGTGAGAGGGTCATGTCTCTCAGCAGATAGTCAGCTTCAGACAGTAATTTCTCGGGCGAGATGTAGAGGAGCTTAAGTTGTCCTGAGATGCAGGCTCTGCGTAAGTTGGCATTTTCGGTTTCGTCATTGCTGCTGTTTAGTGCACCTGCCGGTATTCCGTTGGCACGTAGAGTTTCTACCTGATCCTTCATCAGTGAAATAAGGGGCGAAATAACAATGGCTGTGCCTTCCATAAGCAGAGCCGGAAGCTGATAGCAGATTGATTTGCCTCCCCCCGTAGGCATCAATACCAGTGAGTCTTTTTTACTTATCAGGTTGTGGATGATCTCTTCCTGCAAAGGACGGAAGCTATCATAACCGAAATAAGTTTTGAGGGTCTGTATCATTTGATATTTTTCGTTCATCTTTCAGGCAAAGGTACGCTTTATTTTCGGGTTATTAAAAGTTAAATATTCTTATTAACGGCCCTTTTTACCTACTTTTCGACGATTTTGATTGTTTTTATATCAAAAATATATACGAAAAAGTTGTGTATATCAAAATAATGTATGAAATTTGTGACATCTAAAGTTACAAATTAATAGTGATATTTAAAAACAAACCCTAACCAGTTAATTCAATGAGTGATTTAGAAAACAAAACCCAGGAAGAAACTCCTAAAAAACGCCCTTACAATTTAAGGGAGAAAAAAGAAAAGAAAGCTGCTTACCGGTCTTTGATCAGACCCGAATTGGCAGATGAATTGTACGACAGAATCCTGAACATCATTGTTGTACAGAAGAAGTACAGAGACCCGGACTATTCAGCTAAGGATTTGGCTAAGGAACTGAAAACCAATACCCGTTATCTTTCAGCTGTAGTCAATTCTCGCTTTGGTATGAACTATTCTTGCCTGCTGAACGAGTACAGAGTAAAAGATGCTTTGCACTTGTTGACGGATAAAAGATATGCCGACAAGAATGTAGAGGAAATCAGTGCGATGGTTGGTTTCGCTAACCGTCAGTCTTTTTACGCTGCATTTTATAAAAACGTAGGTGAAACACCCAACGGATATCGTAAAAAACACGCAGAAAAAAAGAAATAATTGCATTTCTTGAAACGGAATAAAAAGGAATTATCTCAGGCTATGTCTTTGAGATATTTCCTTTTTTGTTTTATAACCATAATGTCTAAAGTATGAAGAAACATTTAATTTCAATGGCTGCAACCGTAATCTTGTTGACTGCTTGCGGCGGCGCCAAAAAAACAAACACTGCTGAGGCAGATAATTTTAAATATACAGTGGAACAATTTGCAGACTTACAGATATTACGCTATCGCGTACCCGGATTTGAGAATTTAACTCTCAAACAAAAAGAGCTGGTATACTATCTGACTCAAGCTGCGCTCGAAGGAAGGGATATCCTGTTCGATCAGAACGGAAAATACAATCTTACCATCCGGAGGATGCTTGAGACGATCTATACGGATTATGCGGGTGACAGAAACAGCCCGGACTTTGTGAATCTGACCACCTATCTGAAGCGTGTGTGGTTCTCGAACGGTATTCATCACCATTATGGCTCGGAGAAGTTTGTTCCGGGCTTTACACCGGAGTTTCTGAAGCAGGCATTGCTTAGTGTTGACACTTCGAAGCTCCCTTTGGCTCAAGGGCAGACGGTAGAACAACTTTTTGAAGAACTGTCTCCCGTGATCTTTGATCCGAAGGTAATGCCGAAACGTGTGAATCAGGCCGATGGTGAAGACTTGGTGCTGACTTCGGCCAGCAATTACTATGACGGGGTGACTCAGCAGGAGGCTGAGGCTTTTTATAATGCGTTGAAGAATCCTAAAGACGAAACTCCTGTCTCTTACGGGCTGAACAGCCGTTTGGTGAAAGAAGACGGAAAAATAATAGAGAAGGTCTGGAAAGTAGGGGGACTCTATACTCAGGCTATCGAGAAGATTGTGTATTGGCTGAAGAAAGCTGAAGGAGTGGCCGAAGACGATGCTCAGAAAGCGGCTATCGGCAAGTTGATTGAATATTATGAGACCGGTGATCTGAAGACGTTTGACGAATATGCCATTCTTTGGGTGAAGGATCTGAATTCCCGTGTTGACTTCACAAACGGATTTACCGAAAGTTATGGTGATCCGCTTGGCATGAAAGCCAGTTGGGAGTCGATTGTGAATTTTAAAGATCTGGAGGCCACCCGTCGGACAGAACTGATAAGCAGTAATGCTCAATGGTTCGAAGATCACTCACCTGTGGACAAACAGTTTAAAAAGGAAAAGGTGAAAGGAGTAACTGCCAAAGTAATCACTGCCGCTATCTTGGGAGGAGATTTATATCCCTCGACTGCCATTGGCATCAACTTGCCCAATTCTAACTGGATTCGCAGTCATCACGGTTCCAAGTCGGTGACTATCGGGAATATTACCGATGCTTATAATAAAGCGGCCCACGGAAACGGGTTCAACGAGGAGTTTGTGTACAGTGACACAGAAAAGCAGCTGATTGATAAATATGCCGATCTGACGGGTGAACTGCATACCGACCTGCACGAATGCCTGGGACACGGTTCCGGAAAGTTGCTTCCGGGAGTCGATCCGGATGCATTGAAAGCCTATGGCTCTACAATAGAAGAGGCACGTGCCGATCTGTTCGGTCTTTATTATGTAGCTGATCCCAAACTGCTGGAGTTGGGACTGGTGCCGAGTGAAGATGCTTATAAGGCCGAATATTATACTTATCTGATGAATGGACTCATGACCCAGTTGGTGCGTATCGAGCCGGGAAACAGTGTTGAAGAGGCGCATATGCGTAATCGTCAGCTTATTGCCCGTTGGGTATTTGAGAAAGGAAAGGCTGATAAAGTGGTGGAAATGGTACAGAAAGATGGAAAGACTTATGTCGTAGTAAACGATTATCAGAAGCTTCGTCATCTGTTCGGCGAACTGCTGGCCGAGATACAACGTATCAAGTCTACCGGAGACTTTGACGCAGCCCGCTCATTGGTGGAGACCTATGCCGTGAAAGTAGACCCGGAACTTCATTCCGAAGTATTGACTCGTTATAAAAAATTGAACCTGGCACCTTATAAGGGATTTGTGAATCCGAGATACGATGCGGTCATTGACGAGCAGGGAAATATAGTAGATGTACAAGTAACCTATGATGAAGGCTATGCCGAGCAGATGCTGCGTTATAGCAGGGACTATTCGCCGCTGCCTTCTATAAATGATTAACTTATGGACGTAAAAGAACAACTGAAAGATATAAAAACACAGCTCCGCCTCTCTATGAACGGAGTCGTGTCTCAAAGCATGCGTGAAAAGGGGCTGGACTATAAACTGAACTTTGGTGTTGAATTGCCCCGTATCAAAAGCATTGCTACCGCTTACGAGAAGAGTCATGATCTGGCACAAGCCTTGTGGAAAGAGAATATCCGTGAATGTAAGATTCTGGCA
>ULXY01067538.1_pt1 | contig 10506 bp, 9 predicted proteins | sample 1961741 | NCBI WGS metagenome assembly ULXY01 (sample SAMEA4835851, study PRJEB28245) | human gut metagenome | biome: gut microbiome; material: fecal sample | place: Denmark | collected 2008
CCCCATCGTATTGAAGATACTCTACAAGATATGTTGGAAGTATTGGGAAATCGTCAAATGTGTTTAGCTAGAGAACTCACAAAAGTGCATGAAGAATATATTCGTGGAACCATTGAAGAAGTGTTAGAGGTAGCGGCTACTTGTAAAGGTGAAATGGTTATTGTCATGGATGGATTTAAACAAGATGAAGTTGTATTTGATATGTATACAGCCATTACGAAAGTGGATGAATATATTGAATCTGGAATGCGTACAAAAGAAGCGATTGGTTTAGTTGCCAAAGAAATGGCTTGTAAAAAGAATGAATTATATGAAGCTTATCATAAAAGATAGGCTTTTTTCTTTTATATAAAGTGAATTATATTGTTTCAGAAATTTAATGAAAAAGCAATTGAAATAGTTACAGAAAATACTATAATAAGTTACATAAAAGAGAAGAGGAAGAGTTATGAATAAGAGAAGTGTATGTGCCTTAGGTATGGCATTTGTACTTGCAGGATGTTCTGCAGGTGGATCGGGTTCTGGTAAAGAACAAACATTAACAGTTGGATTGTTTACAGAAATGAATGGAGATTTTTCTCCTATGTATTATCAGACCGTTAACGATCACAATGTAGTTAACTTGGTATATCAAGGATTATTGGCATATGACAAGGATGCCAATTTAGTTCCAGAATTAGCAAAGGATTTACCTACTATTAGTGATGATGGTACAACGATGACATTTAAATTGAAGAAAGGTGTTAAATTCAGTGATGGATCTAAATTTACTTCAAAAGATGTAAAGGCAACGTTTAGCGTTATGGCTGACCCAAGCTATACAGGACGTTTTTCAAGTAATGTAGATTTTTTAAATGGATATAGCGAATATCATGATGGAGATGCCAAAGATGTCTCAGGTATTGAAACACCCGATGATTATACCGTTGTATTCCATATGTCAAAACCAAAAATCGATGCAGAATCGACTTTGGGAACACAAAAAATTTGTAGTGCAAAAACATTGAAGTATAAGAAGGGAAAAACTTCGAATGTTGAAAAGAACAATAGTAACCCAATCGGAACAGGTCCATATAAATTAAAATCATTTTCTAAAACAGAGGGAGCTTCATTGGATCGAAATGAAAATTTTGAAGCTAAGGATGGAGAATACCAAATTTCTAAGATTATGATCAAGAAAACAGAGACTTCGACTGAAATCAAAGAATTGGAAAATGGAACAATCGATTATATTCCAGATGTAGTGGAAGCGAATAAAATCAACACAGTAGCCAAAGACAAAGATAAAGGTTTGACTATGGATTCGTATCCAAGTGATCGTGAAGACTTCTTGTTTATGAATACAGCAGCAGGGGCATGCCAAGATCAGGCTGTTCGTCAAGCTTTGGCTTATGGATTTGATCGTGAAGCCTATATCGCAAGCTATTATAAATTAGATGATAAAGATGCTAAATTAGCATATGTACCAGGTTTGTTTGGTAACCCAGTATCTAGCAAAAATGGTGCATATGTTCGTGGTGAAGAAAAAGTTGATGGGGCTACTTATTATGATTATGATGTAGAAAAAGCTAAACAAATCTTAGATGATGCAGGATGGACTGTTGGTAGCGATGGTATTCGTGAAAAAGATGGTCAAAAATTAAGCATTAAGTTTTTGGCTACAAAAGAAAAAGATGCGATGGATACAATGATTCCTATGTTACAAAAACAATGGGGAGAACTTGGTGTCGACTTCAAGGCAAACACAATGGAATTTAATACAGTTATTTCAACTGTAGGTGATGATTCAGCTGTTGGTGATTGGGATGTATCTTATTTAGGATATTCTTTTACAAGCCCTGAAGATACAGGTGTTGATTACTTGATTCAATCACAAGGTGTAAATAACTTTGCTCGTTTAAAAGATGATGAATTAGATTCATACTTGGCTGCAGGTGCTTATACAGCTGATAAAGAAGCTTCAGCAGCTGCTTACTTAAAGGCTTATGTTCGTCAAGCAGAACTATGTGCATACTTACCAACAGATGGTGTACAAACTTATTGTTTACGTAATAAGAAAGTAAAAGGTTTGAAGACTTCTTCTACATTTATTTGGTCACAATCAATGGCTACAGCTTATATTGATGATTAATAGTAAAAGGGGCTATAACAGATAAAAACGGTTTGGTTTAAAAAAAGGACCGAATATTCAAGATTTAAAAAAATCTGAATATTGGTCTTTCTTTTATTTGTGCAAAAATAGCTAGTTAATTGTAATGCATATCAGATATCATTCCATATTCTGGTATTGCAGGATATGAAAGCTTGAATTCTATTAAAATGAAGCCAAAGAAAATTTTTCGACTGAGCAGGCTAAAAGATATATGACACAACAAAGTATCTGAAGTGAAGGGATTTTCGAACAGATCAAAGAAGACAATTATTATGATAAAAACTAAAGATATTACTTGTATGTGTTGGTCATAATCTAAGAAGATATCACACTCGATAACTAGAATTTTAGAAAAACAATAATTTAAACTAAGGCTCTAGGAGTTAAAAAAATAATAAGATGAAAAGAAAGGAGCTAAACTCCATAAGTAATAAAAATTACTTATTCGTTATGGCTCCTTTTTAAATTGTTATGACTTGAATATTTTGATTGTTTAGTTCTTGAACATAAGAAGAATCAATAGAATGATCCGTTATAACAGTTTTTATTTTATCTTTTAAATTTAATGGTACAACACCGCGCTTTGAAAATTTATCGCTTTCTGTTAAGACAACAATTTGTTCAGCTTGATGCGACATATCACGCACAGCTTGAGCTCGCATTTGATCACGATTTGAAAAGCCAATTCTAGAATCATATCCATCTGTGCCGATGAAAAAATAATCGACAAAAAAGTTGGATACACATTCTTGAACCATTGGACCTACCATAACTTGTGAATCTTGTTGATAAATTCCACCTAAAAGAATAATTTGAAAATTTGATTTTCCACGAATATATTCTGCGATAAAAGCACTGTTTGTGATAATGGTTAAGTCTTTATGAAGTTGAGTTAACGTATCCGCTAAAAGTGCGCAACAACTACCACTTTCAATCATAATTGTATCGCCTTCATGAACAAGTTCAGTAGCTTTTAAAGCTATTTTTTTCTTTTCTTCATAATGATACGCGATTCTACCGTTGATATCATCTGTGCTACATAACACAGCATGTCCATGTTCACGCTTGATGATTCCTTTAGCTTCTAATGCATCCAAATCTTTGCGGATAGTTACTTGGGAAACACCTAGGTATTCAGCAAGTTGAGAAACCTCGATTCTCTTTTCAGATGTCAATAATTCTAATATTTTATTTGTTCTATTTTTCATTTACGTTGATTCCTATCATTTTGTTTATATAATAAGTGTTTTTGATTTCAAATGAAAGTGAAATTTAGAAAAAAGCGTTAATGTTATTTTCTTTAAACATATTTAAATATTCTTTTAAATCTTCTGGATGATATGAAGGAACATTTTCATAATCGTATTTTATATTTAAAAGATGATATTTATTTTCTCCAAATTGATGGAACGGTAGAAGTTGACACTTGTTTATACCAATGTTGTGAAGTGTTTTTGAAAATTCTTTTGCGTCATCCAAAGAATCATTAAAACCAGGTATAACAGGGATTCGAGGAAGAACTGTTTTGCCATTGGCGATGGCATGTTTCATGTTCAGTAATGGTAACTTATTAGAAACACCTGTACCTTCTATATGTTTATCTGTGTTCCAGTGTTTCATATCAAAAAGAATGTAATCTACGTATTCCATGACGTGATCAAATGTTTCCTCTGTCGCAAAACCGGTTGTTTCACAACATGTATGAATTCCTTCTTCTTTAGCGGCTAAGAGTAGTTCTCTTGAAAACTCAGGTTGAAGTAAAAGCTCACCTCCAGAAAGTGTTAGACCACCACCACTTTCTTCATAGAAGGCTTGATCTTGTAAAACAATTTTAAGCACTTCTTCCACAGATTTTTGTTCGCCTTGTGCACTTAATGCGTTTTTTGGACATTCATATACACATTTTTTACATCCACTACACTGACTATGGTTGATTTTGATGGATTTATCGATTATTTTCATAGCGTTTTTTGGACAGGTTTCAATGCAATGATGACAATTTATACATTTTTTTTGATCCCAAAGAATTTGTGTTTGTATAAGCTGACTTTCAGGATTTGCACACCACTTACAACGAAGAGGACATCCCTTTAGAAAAACGGTAGTACGAATGCCTGGACCGTCATTTACACTGAATTTTTGAATGTTAAAAATAATTCCTGTTGTATTTCGATTTGTTGTTGTCATTTTAATTTCCTCATATAGAGTATAAACATTTCAAAGAAGAAAAGCAATGGTTATAGTTACAAATGAAAGTATAAAACATTTTAAATGAAATTAAAGTTGACATGAAATGCGTGTAATGCTATTTTTAAATTGCGAATAAAAGAATCTAAAATTACGAATGAAACGTAATAGGAGGACGGATATGGAAAATGTAGAACATTTTGGAACACTGACAGAACGAATGAAAGAATTTCGAGAAGAAGTTTTAGATGAAAAACCTTATATTGATGCACAACGTGCAATTCTAGCAACTCTTGCTTACAAAGAAAATTTAAATCAACCACGAGTGATGGTTCGAGCTAAAATGCTAGAAAAAGTTCTCGATAATATGAGTATATATATTGAAGACAAATCTCTTTTAGCAGGAAATCAGGCAACCAAGAACCGTAATGCTCCTATTTTTCCTGAGTATACTATGGAATTTGTTATGAATGAATTGGATCAGTTTGAGAAAAGGGATGGGGACATATTCTATATCACTGAAAAGACCAAGGAACAACTTAGAGAAATTGCGCCATTCTGGCAGAATAACAATTTGCGTGCAAGAGGAGAAGCTCTTCTTCCTGAAGAAGTCCGTGTCTTTATGGAAACAGGTGTATTTGGAATGGAAGGTAAGTTAAATGCAGGAGATGCGCATTTGGCGGTGAACTATGAGCGTATTTTGAAGGATGGATTAAGAGGGTACGAAAAACGTGTAAAAGAATATAAAGCTGCTCTTGATTTAACAAATCCAGATAATATTGACAAGTATTGTTTTTATAATGCAGTTCTTATAGTACTGAAAGCGGTGCGTAATTTTGCAAATCGTTACAGCGTTCTTGCGAAGGATTTAGCAGAAAAAGAAATGAATCAAAAAAGAAAAATTGAATTATTGGAGATTAGTAGAATTTGTTCAAAAGTTCCATATGAACCAGCAGAAACATTTCAAGAAGCGGTACAATCCGTATGGTTTATTCAATTGATTTTACAAATTGAATCCAATGGACATTCTTTGAGTTATGGCAGATTCGATCAATATATGTATCCATATTATGATCGAGATATTAAAAATGGCACTATTAAAGAATCTGAAGCCTTGGAATTGTTGACATGCTTGTGGATAAAGACACTTACAATCAATAAAGTTCGTTCTCAAGCACATACGCTAAGTTCGGCAGGATCTCCTATGTATCAAAATGTAACGATTGCAGGTCAAACAACAGATAAAAAGGATGCAGTCAATGATTTGAGTTTTTTAGTTTTGAAATCTGTTGCACAGACAAGATTGACACAACCAAATTTAACTGTTCGCTATCACAAGAATATCAATAAACATTTTTTGGATGAATGTGTAGAGGTTATGCGTTTAGGCTTTGGAATGCCAGCATTAAACAATGATGAAATTATAATTCCTTCCTTTATGGATTGGCAAGTTAAAGAGGAGGATGCCTATAATTATAGTGCCATAGGCTGTGTAGATGTGATTTTCCCGTTGATTAGTTCCCTATTTTGATTAGTTCCCAATTCAGGGGCGTTTTTCCCGAAATTCGGGTTTAATTAGTTCCTAATTCGGATTTAATCAGTTCCCAATTCGAAAATGATTAGTTCCTAATTCGGGATTTAATTAGTTCTCAATTCGGGATATAGGAGGAAACAATGTATAAATCGAAACGCAGCCTCAAAGTGTATGTGATTTTCCATTTAATCATGTCCGTTTTGGAGGCGATTTTTACCAGTTAATCGTGTCCGTATTAACATTTAGAAATGTCCGTATTGCAATTTGGACATGTCCGTATTCGATTTTAATCGTGTCCGTATTGCAAGTTTAATTATGTCCGTTTTAGAATTTGATTACTTCTAAGTTGGAATTACAGGAGGGAACAATGTATAAATCAAAACGTAGCCTCAAAGTATATGAGGCACCACTTGGTTTAAATAGTAAGCAGCAGATTCCGAGAATTCAGCTTCAGGGCCAGTGGCTAAAAGCACTTGGATATCATGTGGGTGATAAGATTGATGTTCAGTGTACTAATGACACGATCATCATCAATAAAGTGAAGACTATATAAAATAAGCGTCGGTCAATGAGTCGGCGCTTTTGTTTATAAAGTATTATTGTGCCTTACTGAATATCCAGTTATAATAGCAAATATAATAGCCAAGGAGGTTTATATATGAAAACAAAACAAATTTTAATGACAGGAGCATTAGCTCTTAGTATGGTATTATCAGGTGGAATGTTGACAGGGTGTTCAAATTCTTCGACACAAGACACAAAGACAACAGAAGTAGCTAAGAAAAAGGAAGTTAAAACACTTGGTAAAAAGACAAAGGATTCAAAATCTTTGAAATTCACAAACAGCACTGGAAAAAAGATCACAGTATTCGAAACGAAATCAAGTTCTGAAGAAAGCTTCAGTGATAACTTGTTGGAAGATGGAGATGCTGTAAAGAACAAAGAAAATCGTACTTTGTATTACACTGTCAAAGAAAATGATAAATTGGATGTAAAAGTAGGATTACAGGATCAGGATAAAACATTCGTATTCAAGGATGTAGATACTACAGATACAAAGAAAGTTGATGTTTCTTTAAAAGAAGATAAAGTCAATCTAGATGTAACGAAAAAAGATGGCAGTACTTCCACTTTGACACCATCTGAAGATTCTGCAAAGACAGAAGACGAGAAAAAAGATGAGCAGGAAGTAAAACAGGAAGAAAAGAAAGAAGAAACAGCAAAAGCCGATTCTTCAAACAAATCGAATACTTCTGAATCAAAGAAGAATAACACCGCTTCAACGAACTCAAGTTCAAACAAGAACAACTCAAGTTCTAACAGTTCCAAACCTTCTTCTAAACCATCAAATAACAATAGTTCAAACAGCTCAAAACCAGCTGAACATCAGCACAACTGGGTGGCACAGTATAAGACTGTAACTGTTCCAGAAAAAGGTCATAACGAACAGGTTTTGGTGCAGGCTGCCTATGATGAACAGGTCCCTCAATATCAGGATGTAGAAAGGCAAATTTGTAGTGCTTGTGGTGCTGATATTACAGATTTAGGGCAAGCTGGGATTTCTGCTCATATAAAAGCTCATGCATTAGCAGGTGAAAACGGTGGATATTATTCTAAAATAAGTCAGGTATTAATAGGGTATCAGACGATTCATCACGATGCAGTCTACGAAACAAGATATGTGGTCGATTCACCTGCAACGACAAAACAGGAATTGACAGGCTACAAGTGCAGTAGCTGTGGAAAAACGAAAGCTAACTAAATATAGATCAAAAGACAGAATATAGGAACTCAGATTGAGTACCTTTTCTGTCTTTCACACGCAATAAAACGGGGAGTACCCATACTATTGCACCAAAAGAAAGTAGTTATAAGAAAGGGTGGCGAAATATGAACAGATACAGTTTATTTGATGTACCTTAAATTAAATTGAAATAATATCAATATTTTTCCTTTCAGAATATTGATAGTACGAAACACTCAAAAAATCAAGATTTCTAACGTTAGAGATTTTTATAAGGGATAGAGATAGAAATAAATAAAGGGGAAATAAATGAATTAAGGCAGTTTGCCAGGACCTGTTGAAAGAGGAACTTCATTTTGCCGGGTTGTTTGATAATTTACAGATTGTCTCGCTTCTTACGGATTTGGAAAGTCTTTTATAGGAGGTAGATTAATATGCCAAGACAGAAAAAAGATGCAAAAATCCTTAATATCAAACTAGCAAGAGAGATTAGCAACCAGCTGGAACAATTTTGCGAAGAATCAGGAATATCTAAAACTGTAGCGACAGAAAAAATTCTATCGAAGTATTTTGAGGAATATTTCAGTAGACCAGAAGAAGAGCGTACACTTTTCAAATAAGAATATTAAAAAATGCCCACAGGCCGAATAAGCTTGTGGGTATTTTTATGCCTAAATAGAACATGTATGTAAGATTTCTTTTGAGTTGCAATTGGGAAAAAGCGCGGATTTACAGGCAAAATTACAACATTCAGTTTGAGGCTGTATGAGAAACAAAACATGTTGTCTGATTCTGACATATAGTATATGCCAAAGTAATTTATCCCTAAAAATAGGGACAATATTAGGTATAAATAAATTATGTATTCAAAAAGGAGGAAACACATGGAGAAAACTGAATTCACAAACCCGGAGAGCAAGGAACTTAACGAAGAAGTAAGGAACTACCTTGAATTGATGAGGGATACGGAAGCCCTTATTGGTGACGGGATGGAGAAGCTGAAAGGGGCCAATTGGGCAAAGCTTTGGAGCAGCCTTGACAAGTTGGTTTTTTATCCGAAGACATACGAAGGAAATTTGGCTATTTTCAGAACTCGATACGACATACGATACGTAAGCTTGTTTACGAAACCGGAATTTTGCTGTGATCAGGAAACAGACTTTGAGTTGGGCGGCATCCTTAGATCATGGCTTGATGATGGCCAGAAACGTGGCTATTCGCTTCTTATTAACACGACCATCAATGAATTTTGGGGACATGCCATTTTTATCGATCCAGATACGGGGCATATTGCGCCTGTGATGACGGACTATGATGCGGAGCACCGTACTTATACATTATATTGATCAGCATCAATTTCAACCGAACCAGGGAACATTTCCCTATATTCATCAACTAATTTTCGGAATATGTAACGGGTAACCGGCCCCTTATCTGGAAGCTTATCTGTCAATAATTTCATCGCTTGACGCTCAGTGATTTTATGTAGGCAGTATTGTTCTATAGCATCAAATGCTTCGCGGTTCAGGCTCATTAGTGATATACGACGTTTCGGTCTTCCAGAAGCTTTCCTGCGACCCGGAAGCTGCACGATAGGCTGCGCCTGACGATAGTTATGGATTTGGCTAAGTGTTCCGGATAATAGCTCATGATCGTGGGTATCATCTTCATCGGCAAATCCGAGCGATGGAATTCGCAGGTGTATCTGCTTGTCATGAAGGAGTTTTAGCGTTTTTTGTATTGTTGGCAGAGTACCGCCAAGTACATAGATATTTGCTACATATAACGTATCGCCACTTTGAACAGGGCGACGTGGTGAAATATCGCCCTTAAGTGTGTCGCTGTCCGAATAGACGGAATGGGTCACGTCACAACATTTAATGTAGAAGTAGTTGTGTTCTGAGCCGAGCCAGTGGGTTGTATCTGGCAAATGTTTGCGTGCTATTTCGTATTGTTCGTTTATATTTTCGATTCGCGTATTACGAAACAGCCACCACTCGCTCATAGTGCAACCTCCTCTCTTTTTGTAATGGTTACTTGTACTAACCAACACATTATATCATATTATTTAAAAATGTTGTCCGAAAATTAGAAGTTTCAAAAAAATGAAATAAAACCGTATAAATACAGTGTTTGCAGATGAATTCATGTCTGAAAATCATTTGAAAATGGTTGTTTATTTGTATGTGAAAATAAAAGCACATGAGAAATCAAGCATATTAATTGCGAAGGCGAAAACAAAAATAAACAGGAAGGAGAAATCATTGAAATCACATAAACGAAAAATCGAAGAAGGACGTTGTCAAGGATACGGGAAAGACTATACCCCATTTATTCTGGTCAGAGAATATAAGGGGCGGGGTACAGCATCAGTCATCTGGGATCCCTTTGAAGAAAGATTGATCCACTGCCTGTCGCAGACAGAAGTTGCGGTGTATGAAACAATCCGCTGGCAGGACAATGTGGAACATATCCGCGAACAGTATCTTTTAGATACAGACAGGATGAATGCCATTGCAGAAGAACTTGGGATGAAGAAAGCTCCATGGTGGACCACGGATTTTCTGGTAGATTACGATGATGGAAGCAAGACGGCGTTCTCAGTCAAATACGACAGAAGCGCATTTGATCCGAATAAACGTACCTACCGTGGAAAAGAATCAAGGCTGCACAATCTGGTAATGCGTCAGAGAGCAGAACAGATCTATTGGGAATCTCAGAAAGTGAGGTTTAAGCTGGTAACGAACGAAGATATTAATCAGGTGCTTGTGTGGAATGTAAAAAGCGTCATGAGCTATTACGAATCATTTAAGGTGATCAGCAAAGAACAGAAACTGAAATATCTGATTGCACATAAATATGTATATATTCCGATGGATAAACAGATTT
>ULXY01027507.1_pt1 | contig 10505 bp, 5 predicted proteins | sample 1961741 | NCBI WGS metagenome assembly ULXY01 (sample SAMEA4835851, study PRJEB28245) | human gut metagenome | biome: gut microbiome; material: fecal sample | place: Denmark | collected 2008
TGGTGCCGACCTCGATAGTGGTGTCGTCTGGGCTTTGCGCTTTCCATTCGTCACCGTCTATCTTCACATAGCCATAGTCACCGGGACAGATGGCTTCTATCACTCTGCCTTCGCGCCCTATAAGCGCGTCGGAGTTGCTCAATCGCTCTTGCCGGTTATGAAGTTTTCGTAGAAGAGATGGTCGTACGAAGATGATACTCAGTACTGAACAGATTGCAAAAACAAGTATCTGCGTCCATAATGGGGCTTCGGTAAATGACACTATCATGGAGCAGAACGCGCCAAGGGCAAAACAGGTAAGGAAAAAGTCTCCTGACCCCAGTTCGATAATCAGGCATATTATGGCAATGGCTGTCCATATAGCCCAAAGATTGGATGCTAAATACGCTGTCATGGTTTATATCTTTATAGTATAGCCCAAAGTTAGTGAATTTTCACACTACAGCCAAGGTTTTACCGATTTTTTTAACAGTAAAAATCTCAAGAACCACACAGACAGTCTCGCTACTATGCGAAAGAAACGCCTCCAATATATAATAAGGTTTGGCGCCCCCAGACGTCAATCACCTAACCCCGTTATCAGTTTCTCTCATCCTATCAATTATGGAAAATGCCGCGACTTTAACGAAAATCGTGATTTTTAGAAAAAAGAGGGCAAAAAACTTTATAATATGCGAAAAAAGCAGTACCTTTGCATCGCTTTACGTATGTCCTGATACGAAAAAGTTGACTTTCAAGTGTTTAGGAAGTTTAATAAGACAAGATGAGACAATTAAAAATTCAAAAAAGTATTACCAATCGTTCGAGCGAAGCCTTAGACAAGTATTTGGTAGAGATCGGTCGTGCCCCATTGATATCCATTGACGAGGAAATCGAGCTTGCCCAAAAGATTAAAAAGGGTGGCCCCGAAGGTGAACGTGCAAAGGACAAATTGGTAACAGCTAATCTGCGATTCGTAGTGTCGGTTGCAAAACAATACCAACACCAAGGCCTTACACTCACCGACTTGATCGATGAGGGTAACATTGGTCTTATTAAGGCAGCCCAGAAGTTTGACGAGACCCGCGGCTTCAAGTTCATATCTTATGCTGTGTGGTGGATTCGCCAAAGCATTCTCCAGGCTATTGCCGAGCAGAGCCGCATTGTGCGCCTTCCCCTCAACCAGGTTGGTTCACTCAATAAAATCAACCATGAAATCAACAAGTTTGAGCAAGAGTTCCAACGTCAGCCTTCGGTAGCCGAGCTTGCTGATGCAACTAATATCGAACCCGAAAAGATTGCTCAAAGCATGATGGCAGATGGTCACCACCTGAGTATCGACGCCCCATTCCAGGACGGCGAGGACAACTGTATGCTTGATGTCATGGCCTCTGGTGATGACAGCCGTACTGACAAGGTTGTAGACCATGAAAGTATGGCTCAGGAGCTGAATCAGGTGCTGAGCAAGGTACTCAAGGAACGCGAAATCAAGATTATCAGATATTGCTTCGGTATCGGATGTCACGAGAAGGGACTCGAGGAAATTGGCGATGAACTCAAGCTCACCCGTGAGCGTGTGCGTCAGATTCGAGAGAAGAGTATTACCAAGCTAAGAGACAGCGGTAATGCCAAAATCTTGATGAAATATCTCGGTTGATACACCTTTATTATATATACATATATATACGACCTCTATCCCCATCTTCCAAAGATGGGGATTTTTTCTGCACGACTGTTAAAGTTTGATACAAGGTGCGTTTTTTTGTTCAGGCATCCCTGTCATTCCAAGTTTTTTGTGTAGATTTGCATTATGATGCAGAGAGCCAGGTGGACAATTACCATGATCTTCGTATTGCTGTCAATGAATACGATTGCACAAGATGAGGGCAGATTTGATGTCAGCCTGCTCAACCGTATATATGACTTTCCTAATAGTGTTGACACGACTGTCTTTCATGGGCTGGATATTTATACTTATCGCAAGCTCAAAATCAATGTGGTGCGCCGCAATCTCATCCTTTTCCCTATTCCCACCATGTATCGCATCGCTCATAGCAAGGCTCGCGACTACATTGAGGAGAACTTTTCTGTGTGTCATCTATACAATACCAAGGACTATACGATAGAACGGTTGGCGCATACATCGACTATACCGCAACAGAAGGAGACCATGACGCGCCTACAGAAGTTTTTGACTCCCAAGTTCTATGAAGAAACTATCTTTGGCAACAGCATGCTCTCGCCCTTTCACCGCAACAACAGGGCTTACTATAGGTTCCAGTTCAAGATACTCCATGATAATCAAGTCGAAATCACGTTCTATCCAAAGGTAAAGAATACTCAACTGGTTACGGGAGGCGTCATTGTCGAATCAAAGACAGGTCGCATCAGATGGGGAAAAATCGCGGGAGAGTTTGACATGATTAACTTCACCCTCAATTTCGTCATGTCTGATGACAAACTGTCACCTGTCATTCCCCAACGCTGTGAGCTCAATGCCAAGTTTAAGTTTATGGGCAATATCGTTAAAGCGCAGAATACTGCAATCTATGGTATGCCTGCCCTCAATAAGGATTCTGTTGGCTCACTTACCATGCGCCAGTTGATGGATAGCATCAGACATGACACGCTTACAACCGAAGAGAATGCCATCTATACAAAGTATTATGCTGCCTTGGCTCAGGACTCTACTGAGGCAAAAAACGTCAAGCGTAGTTGGGCCAAGCGTTTCTTCTGGGATGTACTGGGGGATAATCTCTTGAACAAAATAAGTTCCAACTATGGCAACGGCAACCAGGGACAGGTAAACATCAACCCGCTGTTCAACCCGCTGTACATGGGATATAGTGGCCGCAAGGGTTATTATTATAAATTTGACGTCCGCAACCTATACAATTTCTCCACGAACCACTATCTCTACACCAGACTTAAGGCCGGCTATTCTTTCAAGCAGCGCCAGCTGTATTTTACATTACCTATAGAATACCATTTTGACAAGCGGCATAACGGCTATGTAAAGTTGCAGTTGGGCAATGGCAACTGGATAAGCAACGGCATGCTGAAAGATGAGATGCTGGCCTCATTGCCAAGCAATACACCTTATAATGGTGAGCGTATTGATTACTTTCGAGACTTCCACCTTACCCTGGAGAGCAGCTATGACTGGTCGCGTCACATTACATTGCAGGTGGGAATGGTGGGGCATAAACGTACGGCGGTAGAGCGTCACACCTATCAGCAGGCGCATGTCCCTACATCTTATACGTCTGTTGCGCCCAAGGCCGAGATTATCTGGAGGCCAACAGGGTGGAGAGGCCCGGCTGTCAATGTGGCATACGAACGCAGCATCCGCGGCTTGATGGACGCAGACCTTGCCTATGAGCGTGTGGAGTTTGACATACAGCAGATAGTGGCCTTCAATAGATTGAAGTTCCTGTCTTTCCGCGCAGGTTGTGGTTTCTATACACTCATCGACGGTACCCGGAACTTCTTGGACTACTCCAATTTCAGAGACAACAATATCCCTGACGGATGGTATGATGAGTGGACCGGTGAATTTACGCTCCTTCCCAGCCATTGGTATAACCTTTCGCGCTATTATGTTCGTACCAACGCCACTTACGAGATGCCACTGCTCGCCTTGAGCCACATTCCCTTGATTGGAAGATATATTGAGAAGGAACGCATATATACCAACATGCTCTTTGTGACCCATCTGCATCCTTATACGGAAGTGGGCTACGGATTTACCACCCGTTGGGTATCCACCGGAGTCTTCATGGCTCATCGCAATGGGCGTTTTGATGGTGTTGGCATTAAAATCGGATTAGAATTATTCAGACAATGGTAAACTCAATCAACCCACTTACGGTCTATAAAGCAAGCGCCGGTTCGGGAAAAACATTTACTCTCACAGTAGAATACATAAAGTTACTCATCCAGGATCCATCTTCTTTTCGCAATATCCTTGCCGTTACATTTACCAACAAGGCCACCGAAGAGATGAAGATGCGCATTCTTAGCATGCTTTTTGGCCTCTCCAGGCAGTTGCCTGAAGCCCAGAGTTATATGGACAACATTGTCCAGTCTACAGGCTTCGCCCCAGTCATGGTGGCTACCCAGGCAGGAGAGGCGCTTAGACTCCTGCTCCATAATTACAACTATTTCAGAGTCGAGACGATAGACAAGTTCTTCCAAAGCGTCTTACGCAATATGGCAAGTGAACTCGACCTCACAGCCAATCTGCACATAGGACTCAATGACGTGCAGGTGGAAGAACAGGCAGTTGACGAACTGATAGACGGGCTTAATGTCCACGACAAGGTCTTTGGCTGGATTATGCAATACGTCAAAGAGAACATATCCGAGGACAAGGGCTGGAATGTCATCAATCTCATCAAACGCTTTGGAAGGAATATTTTCCGCGATATCTATAGAGACAACAGCAAGAAACTCAATGAAGCACTCGCCACGGATAACTTCTTTGATGATTATACGCGCATACTGAAGGAAATGCGTGACCATGCAGAAGACCACTTCAAGCACTATGCCGCCACATTCATGGACATGCTTGAAGAGAACGGCCTCCAAACCACCGACTTCAGCAATGGCAACAAGGGAGTGTGTAGCTATTTCATCAAGATGAGCAATGGCAAGTATGGCGATGCCGATGTCCTCACCAACACCGTTAAGGCCGCGATGGAAGATGCAGACAAATGGGTAAAGAAAGCCGAGCGGACTCCAGACAATCCCAAGTACAAGCTGGTGTGCGAGACGCTGCTGCCTTATCTTCAGGAGACCGAGCGTATGCGTCAGGTTCAGTCGCGCCTGTATATTTCTGCCAATCTTACATTGCGCCACCTTAACCAGTTAAGGCTGTTGGAGAATATCGAGAAAACCATTCGAGAGATGAACAGTGACGCCAACAGATTTCTGCTGAGCGACACGCAGCATCTGCTCAACGGTATGATTCAGGACAGCGATTCGCCATTTATCTTTGAAAAGATTGGCACCAGACTGAAACATATCATGATAGACGAGTTCCAGGATACGAGCACCATACAATGGAAGAACTTCAAAATCCTGCTCATGGACTGCATGAGCAATGAAGATACACAAAATCTCATTGTCGGCGACGTCAAGCAAAGCATCTATCGCTGGCGCTCGGGTGACTGGAAGCTCCTCAACAATATCGAAAGCGAATTTCCAGACCAGAGTCAGTCCGTCACAGTCAAATCTCTGGTCACCAACTACCGTTCTGACTACAATATCATTACTTTCAACAATGTCTTTTTCTCATTGGCCACACAGTACGAAGCCAGGTCATTGGATGGGAGCAATGAGGTAGACCAACTGATACAAGCCTATGCAGATGTCGAGCAGAAGCCTCACAACACCCTGAAAAGAGGTAGGGTAGAGATGACCCTGATACCAAGCACCGAGTATGGAGAACAAATCATGGAGAAAATCCATAGCATGATTACGACCATCTTGGAACAAGGTCATGCACCCAGTAGCATCGCTATCTTGTGTCGAAGCAAGTCAACCATACAAGAGATAGCCCGCTTTTTCGGGGAGAACTATTCCTCGGTACCGCTTATATCCGATGAAGCGTTCCGCCTTGACGCCTCCGTTGCCGTCAATACCTTAATCAGTGCTTTGCGTTATGTTTCCAATCCAGAGAGTTGCATCGACCGAGCTTATCTTAAGCAGGTGGGAATACTTGCTCCCGTAGAACGCACACGCGAACAGTTGCTTACCATGCCGCTTTACGACATGGTGCAGACCATCTATGCCATGCTCGATGAAGACATCTGTTGCAACCAGAGTGCATATATCTTCGCCTTCTTCGACCAGCTGGCCAAGTATCTCAAAGACAACATGTCCGACATTGACGACTTCCTCAACGAATGGGACAACACGCTCCACGAGAAAGCCATCCAGAGCAGTATGGACAATGGCATCAGACTGTTGACCATCCATAAGAGCAAGGGATTGGAGTACGACCATATTATCATTCCTGCCTGTGATTGGAAACTTGAACAGAGCAACTCTACCTTATGGTGTACGCCCAAGGTAGACCCCTTCAGCCGGATGCCGCTTGTACCTATAGATTTCTCCAAGAAAGGAATGGTAAATTCTATTTACGAAGCCGACTATTATTATGAGCATCTGCAGAATGTAGTGGACAATCTCAACCTGCTCTATGTTGCTTTCACCCGTGCTAAGAGCAGCCTCTACATATTGGGCAAACGCGGCACGCAGGCTATGCGTTCGGGGCTGCTCGAAGGCATTTGGGATGACCTGGCCCAAGCCCTCAACACGACTTATACGGGCAACCTTGACGACAAGACCGATACCCTCCATCTGGAGTTCGGCTTATTGCCCGCAGCCCAAAGCAAGCCCGCTCGTACACAGCAATCCACCGAGGAGCGCAATGTATTCCGCAAGACTTCCGCCCCTATGGATATGCCAGTCATCAAGGCCTACAAGTCTGTGGCGACTTTCCGCCAGAGCAATCAGAGCATCGAATTCACTCACGACAATGAGGGCGACAATCATAATCAGTACATCAAGTTGGGCAATGTGCTGCACAAGGTCTTCTCGACGATACGTACGTCGGCCGATATAGACAAGGCCCTGCAGCAGCTGGAAAATGATGGCATCCTCTACGATAACGAGGTCAAGCGGGAACAGCTCGTCGGCATGTTGCGCAAGCGACTTGATGACGACCGGGTGAGCGAATGGTTCTCTCCCCGTTGGACCGTGCTCAACGAGTGTTCGCTGCTGTTCTACGACAGAGAGCAGCAGAAATCGCGCCTGTTGCGTCCCGACCGAGTGATAACCGACGGCGAAGAATATATCGTCATCGACTTCAAATTCGGAACCCCCAAAGAAGAATACCACACCCAAGTCAGAGAGTATATGCATCTGCTCAGCGAGATGGGGCATAGCCGTGTGAAAGGCTACTTGTGGTTTGTGTACAGTAATAAGATAGAAGAGGTAAAATGAATAGCACTTTTTTAGAAGCAGTAGCCAAAGACCTGTTACAGAAATATGGCAGTAACCTGTCACGAATAGCCGTTGTGTTTCCTAACAAGCGTGCTTCGCTCTTTATGAACGAATATCTGGCACGGCTGTCAGATGGTCCGTTGTGGAGTCCATGCTATACCACCATCAGCGATTTGTTCAGAGAGAAGTCAGAGTTGATGGTTGCCGACCCTATCAAGCTGGTCTGCGACCTCTATCGTTCCTATACGGAAATCACCGGTAAGGATGAGACGCTCGACCGTTTCTACGGATGGGGCCAATTGCTGCTTGCCGACTTTGATGATATCGACAAGAACATGGCCGATGCCCATAAGGTTTTTGCCAACCTTAGAGACATCCACGAATTGGATGACATAGACTACCTCTCACCCGAGCAGAAGAATATACTCAAGTCTTTCTTCCACAATTTCGCCGACGACCATCTCTCCAAGCTCAAAGAGAGGTTCCTTTCTCTTTGGTGCAATCTCGAAGAAATTTACCGTGACTTCAATCAGCGTCTCGCCGCGCAGGGGCTGGCTTACGAGGGCGCGCTGTATCGCAGTGTGGTGGAAGCCCAGGCCGACTATGAGTTCGACAAATATGTGTTTGTGGGATTCAATATGTTGCAACAGGTCGAGCAGCGGCTCTTCCTCACGCTTAAAGCGCAGGGTAAGGCATGCTTCTATTGGGATTTCGACCACTATTATCTCGCCAACAACGAGGCGGGGCATTACATCAACGGCTATCTGACTCAGTTCCCCAACGAGCTGAGTATAGATGACGACACATATTACAACAGCTTCAGCAAGCCCAAGGACATCACCTACATCTCATCCATGACCGAGAGTGCGCAGGCTCACTATATCAGTCAGTGGATAAGGGAAAACCATCGTATCGAAGCCGGCGCCAAGACCGCCATCGTGTTGTGCGACGAGTCGCTGCTCCAGACCGTGCTGCACTGTCTGCCCGAAGAGGTCAAGAGCATCAACATCACGACCGGATATCCCCTGTCACAGTCGCCGGTGGCTTCGTTTGTCCAGATACTGCTGCGCCTGCAGACCTATGGGCACCTCAAGAACACAGACAAGTATCGTCTGCGCGATGTAGCCAAGATACTCAAGCACCCTTATGGCCGATACATTTCCGACAGTTGTCTTGACCTGTACAAGGATTTGCAGAAATTCAACCGCTATTACCCCACGCGCTCCCAGCTGGCTCTCGATCAGGGATTGCAGCTTTTGTTTACCGACATCGACACGCTGGGCGACTGCCATAACCAGAACATTGCCCAATGGCTGACAGCCATGCTTCAGTACGTGGGCCGCAAGGCAAGCCAGGTCAACGACCCGCTTACCCAGGAGTCCATCTTCCGCATGTACACCATCATCAATCGTCTCGAAGGACTCATTGCTTCGGGCGACCTGCAGGTCGACAAGATTACCTTTGAACGCCTGATAGCCCAACTGATACAGAGCACGACGGTTCCGTTCAGAGGCGAGCCGATAGAGGGCATTCAGATTATGGGCGTGCTGGAAACCAGAAACCTGGACTTCGACCACCTGCTCGTGCTGTCGTCCTCCGACAACAATATGCCTAAGGGTGTCAACGACTCTTCATTCATTCCCTATTCTATACGCAAGGCCTACGGGCTTACTACTATCGACCACAAGGTTGCCATCTATGCCTACTACTTTTACCGGCTTCTGCAGCGGTCGCAGGATATCACTTTGACCTACAACAAGGCTACGGAGGACGGCCAGACGGGAGAGATGAGCAGATTTATGTTGCAGATGATGGTCGAAAGTGGCCACGACATACACCACGGGATACTCACCCCAGATCAGTCGGTCAAGCAGGCGCTGTCTGGCAGTGTCATCAAGACGCCCGATTTGATGAACAAGCTCCACCAGTTGACCCAGCTCTCGCCGACAGCCATCAACCGCTACTTTTATTGCCCGCTTACCTTTTATTACAATGTAGTCGAGGGGTTGAAAGAACCCGATGAAACAGATGAAGAGATGAAAGACAGCCGCGTCTTCGGTCTTATCTTCCACCGCAGTGCCGAACTCATCTATCAGCGACTCGTGCAGAAGAGCGAGGTGATAAAGCAGGCTGACATCGACGACTTGCTCAATCACCGGGAGGTCCTCGAGATGATTGTAGACCAGGCGTTCAAGGAAGAACTCTTCAAGGTCAAAGACAATTCTTATACTCCCGAGTACAACGGATTGCAACTCATCAACCGAGGTGTGGTCATCAGCTATCTGCGCAAGATGCTCAACATCGACAGCCGTCTTACGCCGTTCCGCATCTTGGGATTGGAGAACAAGGTCGAGACAACTGTCAGATTCGACTCTACCGATGGCGAACGCGAAATCAAGGTACTCGGCTTCATCGACCGTCTGGACGAGATTACAGATGACGACCAGCAGCAGCGCATTCGCGTTATCGATTACAAGACGGGAATGCCAGCCCGGAAGAAGATCGAGGAGATAGCCGAGTTGTTCAGCGATACCGACATCCACGCCAAACACACCAATTATTATCTGCAGGCTCTGCTCTACGCGTTGATTGTGAGCCACAGCCAGGAGCTCAACCAAAGCGGACTTGCTGTCAGCCCGGCACTTATGTTCATCCAGAACATGAGCGACGAGCAGTATGACCCCACGCTCAAGCTGGGTGACTCACTTATGGTCAGGGCTACAGATTACGAGGATGAGTTTATGGACGGACTCAGACAGACTCTGCGTGAAATCTATGATGCCGACATCCCCTTTGAACCCACAAAAGACCAGAAAAGATGTGCCAATTGCATATATAGCAATCTCTGCAAAAGATGAAAAAAATACCAGCAATTCCTTGGTTATATTCGAAATTAATATTACTTTTGCAGCGGTTAAGGAAGATTGGCAGAGTGACCGAATGCGCTGGACTCGAAATCCGGTATACCCTTTTCCGGGTATCGGGGGTTTGAATCCCTCATCTTCCGCAAAGCGATGGAAATGATAAAGGCTCCAAGTAACAACTTGGGGCTTTTTTCATAGCCATAACCTTAATTGTCGGCAGCAGCCCGACACGAGCCACACGTTTTTCCATACCGTTTCCCGCTGATTAAGTCATCACTATAATCTTGAGACATGGCACATGTTTCGCGCCATTGCAGTCCATATAACACCGAGTCCAACTATAAAATGGATGCAAAGCGCGCAATGGGTAATTCAAACTTTGAAATCATAATTGCAAAGTACGAAACCACTGTTTCAAGCCCCGAAATCAGAAAAAAGATGATGGCGGACGGTTTGGATATGGGCTGGTTATCAATTGGACTGATGGGGCAATGGATATCGGGGCAGGTTGGGGGAGTGGTGGTGATAGGCGTGGCGATAGAGCCGAGAGATATAGACATGAAAAAAGCATCATACTGAATCCATCGGTATTCGTATGATGCTTGCTGTGGTCGGGGCGACAGGATTCGAACCTGCGACCACCTGGTCCCA
>ULXY01007731.1_pt1 | contig 10459 bp, 12 predicted proteins | sample 1961741 | NCBI WGS metagenome assembly ULXY01 (sample SAMEA4835851, study PRJEB28245) | human gut metagenome | biome: gut microbiome; material: fecal sample | place: Denmark | collected 2008
TAAAACCAACATCGAACGGGGCTGACCAAATGGACAGCTCTTTTTCATTTTATCATAGTTCCCTGCGTTTGCAAGGCCGAAGTAATCAGACTACCATCAGATCTTTTCCTCCCGCCAAAACACGCCATGCTGCACCGTTACCATCCAGAGTTCTTCGTTCGAGTCCATTTGCTGTTTCAGGGATTCGATAGATGCCTGACAGGGAAGGGGCTTTCCATATCCTATTGTCTTTAAAATCAGCTGTATCAAAGTCTTGCTCCCTGCAACACCGGGCGCAAACCGGTCCACCGCTGTTTCTTTTCCTTCCGGAAAATCTGGAAATCGGGCCAGCAATGGCTGGGCCATGCCTGTTCTTCCTGGTTCAGGTCGGCAGATCATGGGATAGGTATAAGAACCTTCCAGGAATTTTTTCCAAAGATTCCCTTTGAATCTTGTGTTCCCTTCCAGGTCCACCACCTTCTCATACAGCCAGACGGCCTTTCCATCCTGGGTAATCCTATCGTCATGGAGATGGCCGAAGAACCAGCGGCGATAGGTGAGATGACTTTCCAGCTCTTCCAGCTTCAGGGCCACCGGGCATTTGTCGCCCAGGTGGGCCACCATCCGCATACCGCCCTGGATTTTCCAGCAGGTAGGGGCTGTGTGGGTCACCACATAGTCCACCTTCCATCCGGCCCGGTCCAGGGTCTCCCAGGCGTGCTTCCATTCTGCTTCGGAAGGGATTTCTCCCGGCCACCAGGAAATCCCTTCTCTTCTCATCCAACGGTCCGTGCTCATGGCTCCGCCCATGGTGAAAAAGGTATGGCCTTCCAGGGTGAACAGCTCCCCACGCATCAGGTGGAACAGGTTGGGCAGCAGCTGATGGGCTTTTCCGCCTTTCCATGCTACCACCGGGTACTGATTGAGCAGGGCAAAGTTCTCATGGTTCCCGTCCACAAAGGCCACCGTATAGGGCCAGCGGGCGATTTCTTCCAGCATGGCCCGGTCAGGATCCAGGGCCGGGTCCGCCCAGGGAATCCCGAAATCCCCACAGACAATCAGGATATCACCGGCCCGGCAGTCAACACCCCGGGAAAGCAGACTTTCCGGCCGGAGCCGGTCAAACTCCAGGGAGCCGTGGATATCTCCCGTCAGATAAATCATGATGGATTCCTTTCGTCATTGCAAAAAGCCCGTCAGAACCTCTTCCTGAAAGCGCCCTGACAAGACTTGTTTTTGAGGGGTATAAGGTTTCATATCCTGCCGGATTCCCCGTCAGAAAAGCGCCTGGAGCATCCTGACGGTATCCTGGAGCTGGAGAGAGTCACCGACCCATCCGACCGGACAGGTTCCAGGGCACAAAGGGAGTGGAGAAACGTTTTCACCGTTTCCCGTCCAGCCTGTGAAGCCACGTGGCGATGAGCTGCACAGGCTGCCAGGCGGGGCAGGTCGGCCTGTTTTAGGGTTTGATGGAGATTCATTTCCATCCCCCTCCTTCACAAACAAAATCCATCACTGTTTCTTTTCTGCATTGACCAGCTTCTGATACAGCTTCATCAGTTCGGCCACACAGTCACTTTCGGTCATATGCCTCCAGTCGAAGCCATAGGCTTCCATGACGGCTTTGTCATTTTCCTGATGGGCTTTCCGGAGTTCCGGTGGCATGGTCAGTTCATCATACAGATCTGCCAGGCTGGAATCCGGATATTTAGTCCGTGCATCCAGAATGGCCTGTGCCGTTAGGCCTATTTTTATTTTCAGTTCTTCTGTAAGGGTAGGCCATGGAAAGTTATTATAGACAATCTTGGCAGAATAATCATAGTCGCTTTTTAAGCGCCCACATATTGCTCTAGTCCAAGCCATTGAAACATTAGATTCGAGAATACCAAAATAATATAATGGAGCTTCTGGAATCATTTGCAATTTGTTGGTTATAATTGTATTTTCATCTAAAAAATCCATCGGAATATATCGCCTTCTTTCTGAAGAAACTTCCGGAATGGCAATATATTTATTAGGATTTTTTGTTTCTCTAAATACAGTAGGAGTCAACGCTAATTTTTGTCGGTCAGGTGCACCCTTTAAACGTGCTTGTCTACAGGCTTCTACTCTTTCCATTACAAGTGGCATTTTCCTCAAAAGATCCGGCCTAAGGTTTACCAACCAAAGACAATATCTTTCTTTGCGATTGATAAATTCAGCCGCTCCCATTAATCTTTTTATGTAAGGGATTGAATTGGGTTCCTTTTTTATAAAGTCTTGATATTCATCAGCCTCGATAATTAAATGACCTCCATCAGCGGGACGATTTCCTGTAGTCATTAATAAAACAGGACATAAAGGTTTTGTTCGTGATTCTATAAAAATTGTAGGAGCGTCAATAAGATATGGACTGATATTTGCAACTTGTTTATATTGATTCCCATCATAGATTACTTTTTCTTTAGTGTTTGGGCTATCACTAAACCCCACAATAACGCAATGAACGGCTGCTTTTTCAGAAGCCTCACTGCTCCACACAAAAGTCCGCCAGGCAAAATCAATATGGGTTCCAAAACGTTCCATAATCGGTTTCCAGACTCCGGCTACCTGTTCTCCTTGGGTAATGCTGTTGGTGGAAACAAACGCTGCTCTGATAGAAGTTCTTTGCATATACTGGGCCGCTTTGAAGTACCATCCGGCTACATAGTCAATTTTCCCGGCTGTTTTATAAGGTTTTCCGTTTTCATCCACATAGATAGAAAGAATATCGGCTTTCTGCCCCTTACTTTGCAGACTATATCCCCGGAACGGGGGGTTCCCTACCAGAAAAGAACAGGCCCCATGGGGTAATACATTATTCCAATCCATCCGCAGAGCGTTCCCTTCATGGATGAAGGCATTGGTGGTCAGGGGCAGGAAATCAATGTCCATATGGACGATTTTTTGCGTTTCCTGGATCATCTGGCTTTCGGCGATCCACAGGGCCGTCTTGGCCACCGTTACGGCGAAATCATTGATTTCGATGCCGTAGAACTGGCTGATGGATACTTTGATGGGGTCCACAAAATCTCCCAGCACCATCTGGCCCTCGTAGTAGCAGGAAACAGCTTCATTCTCCAGTTTCCGCAAGGACAGGTAGGTTTCCGTCAGGAAGTTTCCGCTGCCACAGGCCGGGTCCAGGAATTTCAGGGAAGCCAGCTTCTCTTGGTAGGCCACCAGACGCTTCTTCCGGGTATTTTCCACCTGGATGCTTTTGATTTCTTCCAGTTCTTTCTTCAAATCATCCAGGAACAGGGGGTCAATAACCTTATGGATGTTCTCGATGCTGGTGTAGTGCATCCCGCCTTTCCGCCGGGTATCCGGGTTCAAAGTGCTTTCGAACACGGCCCCGAAGATGGTGGGGCTGATCTCGGACCAGTCGAACTGCTCGCTGCACTCTTTAATCAGCAGTTCAGCGATTTCTTCGTCCATCCGGGGGATTTCGATGTTTTCATCGGCAAAAAGACCCCCGTTCACATAGGGGAAGGCCAGCAGTTCCGGGGCCTCATAGGGGTCCCGATCTTCCGGCTTCTGGTCCAGGATACGGAATAGCTTAATAAGGGCATCCCGGAGATTCCGGGTCCGGTAGGTTTCCAGATAGTCATGGAACTGGCTATGGCTGCCGAAAACACCGGCATCTTCCGCATACAGACAGAATACCAGCCGGACGCACAGGATGTTCAGGCTCTTCTGGGCATGGTCAGAATCCGGATCCAGGTACTGTTTCCGGAGGGCATCGTACATTTTCCCCACCAAATCCCCGGCCTTCACGGAGATTTCTTCTTCCTGTTTCAGAATTTTGCTTTTTTCATTGACCAGGAAATTCAACCGGTAGTATTCCTTGGGCAGGTTCTTCAGCAGGAGCTGTTCCGGTTCCCCCTGGGGGTTGTCCATATCATAAATCAGGAACTCCTGGAAGTTGCAGGTAATCACATATTTGGGGTGCATGCTGACCGGGAGTTCGGTAATGTACCGTTTGGCCTGTTGAAATGGGTTCAGCAGGGAACCATCCGATTGCTTGATGGCTGCTTTCAGGTTCTTGTTCCGGCCTTTCTGTTCAATCATTACATGGGTAGAGGGAATCATCCCATCAATGAAGCTGGTGTGATCCAGATGGACCTGGTCCTCAAAGCTGATATACCGTTCCGGGTGGGATACCCCATAAACGTCACGAAGGAGGGAAAGCCAGAACTTTTGACTTTCTCCCTTTTCATAGCCTTTATCTTGCCAATATTCTGCAAAATCCTTAGCTGCTTGTCGTTTCTGATCTTCCATGTCCATCCCCCATAACAAAGTTCTATTGGGTGTATTGTATCACATTCCCTGTGGAAAGAGAAAAGGAATGAGCCGGTATGACTCATTCCTTTTGCTGTTCTGATTCATATTTCAACTGGTTTACCCAGCGGTCATGGATGGGGGTGGTCAGTCCAACGGGATCATCCGGGAAGGATACATTCCATTGGATCCGGGCAATCCGTTCATCCATCCTCGCCAGGACTTCGGTTCTGTCGTCAATGCGACTGACCATACGTGTGTTATAGAGAAATAAAAATGTAAATATCACCATGCCAATGAGAATAAAAGGTTCCATGTACCACCAGAACGGGGGACGGGGAATGTCAGGGCTGGGTATATGGATTTCCCTGATTTCCCGGCTTACGGCATCCTGGATGCACTCGCTCTGGTATCTGAGCTCTTTATCGTTCCCATCCATAATCTTTCGTACGGTCTTTTCGAGTTGGCCGGACAGAGCGTTGAGGTCCTCCATGGATATGCCCTTTGATTGTTCTTTGAGCTGGTCTTCCAGTTCTTTGATCCGGGCGGCCTTTTTTGCGTTCTCCTGCTCCAACTGGGTAATCCTTGCTGACTGCTCCTTCAGGAGTTGATCTGGTGATGGAGTCTTGGAGCTGCCGGTAGTAGGCTGCAAGCTCTCCTTGGTGCTGCCGTTCTGACTGGTTTTGAAATTCATTTTGCAACGCCTCCTTGCTGATGTTTACGGTGAAGGTCTTGGACAGGTTGGAATCACGGACCTTCTGATGGTCTTTGTTCTCGAATGTGATGTGCTTTCGGGTGTCGGACCAATGGACGATCCAGCCGGATCGCTCCATGGCTGTGATGAAGGTATCCTTGGATACGGCTTTTTCCCGTGCTTCCAGCACAGCCTGGAAGCATTCCACCAGGTAGCACGGCTTCTTTTCACTGAGCATGGCCCGGTATTTTTTCTGGTTCCAGGCAATCCCTTCACCTTCTTCCCTCCGGCTGCCGTCGAAATGTTTTCCTTTTTCGGCTACGGTCAGGCCCCGGTCCCGGCACATCTGGTTCACGGCTTCCTTCATGTCCGCCAGGTCCTTGGTGGTGGTATGGAGCTTGTGCCCATCCTCATAGCTGACCGTGTTGACCACCATGTGAAGGTGGAGATGGCCCCGGTCCTGGTGAACGGCCAGAAGGACCTGGTGGCCGGGAAATGCCTTTTCGGCGAATTCCTGGCCAAAGTTCAGCATCTCTTCCGGTGTGATTTTTTCATCTTTGTGGAAGGAAATGACGTAGTGAGCGCACATCCGGCCGGAGTCCTTATTCCAGATTCCTTTTTCTTCCCGAAAGGAGCGATACACGGAATCCCAGGTCAGCGTTTCCGGAGCCGGGCCGGTCATATCCATGTATCCTTCTTTTACTTTGTCCCTTCGAAGGACGTACTCGATGGTGTTCCGGAGGCCACCGTGGGTCTTTGGTGGGCTAGAAATTGCCTTAAGCACTGCCATGGAATCTCCATCTCCTTTCGCCAGTTCTGGATGGTTAGCATACAGTTATCAATTTCAGAGCGTGTGGGAATCAGGCCAACCAGCGACAGGAACTGCTGTTGGTTGACTGTCTGGGTTTCCATGATTCGGTTCAGCCTGTTCAGGGCTTTCGCCAGCTGGTTCAAATTGGAGCAAGCGCCCCGCAGCTGCTGGTTGGCGGAATCGAAATGATGGCCAATCATCTGGATTTCTCGGACTTCGCTGGCCGTGGAAATCCGGGAATGGAGCAGGGCATTGAGCACGTAGGCTTGCAGGGTCTGCTGGCTGGCTTTCAGCTTGCCTTGCAAGTCGTTCCATTCCTCATCGGTGAAGCGGACCAGGGCCTGATGGTTCCGCAAGCGATGAGTTTTTGGGTTCACGGTTTGATTCATTTGGCACCTTCTTCTTTTGATTTGCGCAGCAAATTTTTCAGGGGTTCAAAGGGGAGCGAAGCCCCCTTGCAAGTTTCCCGGCAGGGCGATGCGAGGAGCATCGACCGTACCCGGGAAGCCTTCTGGATGGCCGGAGCGAAGCGAGTGGCTATCCAGAAGGCGAAACTTGCCTACCACCATCGGCGGTAGTGGGGTTAGGGCTTTGCCGGGGAAGGAAATGGAAGCGAACTTCCATTTCCTGTTCCGGTGAAGCCCTGCCGTCCCGATGGGACGGCCTCTGGTTTTGGATCAGCGCTGATGGCACCATTAGGGGTGGAACTTCCGGCAGCGCTGACTTTATCTCTTTGTTTTTTGATTGCATCGGACACCTGTGCTGCCCGTGTGGTTTGGGTACCATTGTTAAAATGAACGGGCATCCGGAAGTAATCAACCAAAACCTGTAAATCATACTTTGACAGCTCGCCGACCCCTAAAACATCTTCGATGGCAGAACCGATTTCGTTGTAACGGCGGGCTTTTTCCCTCTTTTTGGCAGTAGTCAGTTCTGCGTTTAAGGAACGGATTTTGTCTTGCGCTTTTTTGAGGGATTCCTGTTCCTTTCGCATTTCTGCTTCGATGGTCTGGGCATCACGTTCCTTGTTCATCATTCATCACCTCTAACATCTTGATCCTTTTTGGCCAAATGAATCATCCGCATGGGGGTGGTAGGGGACAGGTAGTCCGAACGGATCCCTATGGAGTGAATTCGGATTTTACTTCCATAGTATCGTCCGTTTCTCTCCATTACTTTTGCGATGGAAAGAAGATCAGCGTCCGCTAAACGTGGGGCATTGTGCATGTGGACGCTGGTTGTTTTTGCGAAAAAGAATTCGTAATCCATTCATTTTCCCTCCTTAATTTCCTGACAAAATCAGTCTGCAAAACTATAATGGCAGCGAATAGCCTCCGTAAGGTATCCCAACGGTCTTTTTACCGTTGGTTTCCGCGATTCTTGTACATACCGGTCGAATTCCGGCTTAGTTATTCCTTTTTCATCGACGACCCGCATCAGCATCGCCAGTTCCCTATCATCGGTAAATCCAGCTCTCCTTAAGTCGTCTTTGACAACAACTAAAGGGTAAATTGATGAAACGCCAATGTTAGCCTGTGGATAACTCTGTGGATAACAATCTTCGGCATCTTTTTGTTTCGTTTTGTCTTTTTTTGTTTCATTTAGTTCTGTTTTGTCTTGTTTGTTTTGTGGCATTTGTGCAGAAGAAACCCCTATTCCCTCTGTAGAAATTCCACTTTCGTCGGTGTTAATTCCGTTTTTTCCTTTATTAACCCCAGTTTCTTCCGTGGAAACTAGGGTTTCCTCCGGAGAAACCCGGCTTTTTGCAGAGGAAATGAATTCCTCATCAACCAACAGGTAGGCAGGATTGTATTGGATTTTTCTCCGGCTTTGCTTTACGATGGTAAAGTATTGCTCCTGAATTTCTTTTGACGTTAAAATCTGATACGCATCAAGCATGCTCTTGTCGAAGAAGTTGATTTCCAATGCTTCTTTTATTATTTGGTGTACTTTGGATTCGTCGACATAACTGTCTTCGGCAATAAAAAAAGCATTTTCTTTTGTCCACGCCAAATAGTATCCATGGTTCCCATAAATATGCCCTAGCAATGACAGTAGTACAGCTGGACTCTCTGCCCCGCAGTTTTTCATGATGATCCGCACCTGGAATTGCCTAAGGAAATCCACGTCTATTGGATAGTAATCCAATGCTGTTTTTCTTGGTCTTGCCATTATCTTCACCTCATTTTTGTAATTTGTGGTATAATGAGGCAAGCGAAGATGTCTCAATCAATCGCTTTCCTTTGCTCTCAAAGGGTGTTCCAGCACCTTTTGAGAGCTTTTTTCGTTCATTTTTTGAATGGCTTCCACGGCCATCTGCTGCATCGTCGGAAGCACGTTCACATAGACCCTCATGGTTAAGGTCACAGACTTATGCCCCAGCCGTTCACTCACCACTTTCACCGGCACACCAGCTGCAATCAGCAGGGTTGCATGCGTGTGCCGCAGCGAATGAAAGCCAATTCCAGGCAATTCAGCCGCCTCTGTAAGTGCCTTCCACTGCCGGCTGCGGAAGTTGTCAAGACCGACCGGAGTTCCTATCTGGGTAGTAAACACCAAATTCTTTTCATGGTGAACAATACCGGAAAACTCTATCATATATCGTTGTTGATATTTCTTCCATTTCTCCAATAAACTTGCCGTATCCGAATCAAGTAAGACATTTCTGGTGCTGTTCTTCGTCTTCGGTGACGTTATTTTTTTATCCGGCGTGAGATTGTTCGCCACATGAATTGTTTTTATTGAAAAATCCACATTCGACCATTTTAATCCGAACACCTCACCCCGGCGCATGCCGGTCCTAGCAGCCAGCAGAACTGCAACGTACACCTCCCGACGAAGATAGTCTCCGAAGGCATCATCCGTAAATGGATAATATTTCCCTTCCTGAGCCTCCGCTAAAAGTCTGTCCAATTCCTCTTCATTCAGTGCTTTAATCGGCTTAGGGGATTCCCTAAGGGAATGCACTCCTCGAAGTGGATTTTGGTGGATTATCCCTTGCCCCAGCGCCCATTCGAAACAGGTGAACCATGTACTCCGAACCACATTACAAGTGCGGGCACTCAATGGTTGAACCAGCAGACTGTTCAGCCAGTATTGGATTTCTACAGCTTTAATCGTTACAGGTTTTCGGTCTCCGAATACTGGCAAAACATGGCTCCTCATGCTACTGCAATAGAGGTTCCAGGTACTTTCTTTCACGCTGGTCCGGATGGCGCTAATCCAAACGGTATAGACGTCTTTGACCGTCATTGTCTGGCTAAAAGTTTCCCGACCATCGACCAAAGTCTCTTTCCACTCCCGAACTTTTCGTTCGAGCTCTTTTCGTTTTTTTGCTGTGATAGTTTTTCGTTTTTTCGAACCATCGGCCGAATAAAAATATTGCGCAAATACATAACGTTGCCGAGTCTTGTCGAAAAATCGGCTTCCAGCTCCCTTCTCAGCCCTCACAACCCATCTCTCCTTTCCCCTGTGCAATATCCAGCTGCTGACGGACCCAATATCCAGGAATATAGAACCGTCTTCTCATCCGGATGCTGGGAATCTCCTTGTTGTGGAGCATGGTCAGCAATGTTCCCGTGCTAATCTGGTCCGAAAACACCTCATGACGGACATCTTCCGGGGTATAGAAGTTTTTTCCCATGGTGAGTCTCCTTTCCAAAGCCCTAAAGTAACTGACAGTCACCTTTGTGGTATAATGGATATAATTAAGCCAAATTTTATATAGTCCACATATGTCAGTTTGGGATTTTTTGTTGTTTTTATTACAACAATTTCTTTACTTATATTCTATCATTTTATGGCATAAAGTCAATTATTTTGTTGATTTAATTATTACAAAAAGGTGAACTTCATGGAAAATCATATAGATTTATTTCCTCAACGTATAAAATTGATTCGTCAAACCTATGATTTGTCCTTATCCGAAATGGCAGCTTTATTGAATATTCCAGATCGTGGAACATTATATAATTGGGAAAGGGGAAAAAGTTATCCCTTATTTGAAGCCTTGAACTTGATTGCAGATACTTTTTCCATCTCAATAGATTGGTTGAGTGGGCGTTCAAATACCCCTTATACAAAAGAATCCGTTTTATTAGGTGAAGATGCAGTGCGTCAATTCCTGATTGATTTAGGTTCTACACTTAAGTACAAATATGAACTGCTGCACAGCACTCTTGATAACCCGTTTATCATCGATTCAAGTTATTCAGATCCGAATTCACGGATTATAAAATATTCATTGGGAGTACGAGCCAATATCTCTATTTTGTTCCGCCTGGTAACTATTCCTCATTATTATTGGTATCTTTATTATCGAGACAATGGTTTTAAAAAAAGAGGTATCATTGATAAAGTTAAAGAAGCCTTAGGCTTAAGCCAGCCCGAAAAATTTGATGCTCCAAATAAGAAAGAAATAACCCGGGCACAGGATTTAGCTGCTTTGTTTTCCAATCCGCAAAAGCCTGTCTACGATTTAGAGAAAGCATTTCAGGATTCCCTTAAAACTGCTGAAGACTAACTTTGTAAAAAGGTATAAAAAAACAAGGTCTGAAGTTGATGACTCAACACTTCAGACCTTGTTTTCTTTTCAATAGATTGACTTTTGGCTAACCCTAAAGAGATTTTCTGTACGCAAAAAATACCCTTGCGGTCTCACAACCGCAAGGGTACTGACT
>ULXY01023963.1_pt1 | contig 10433 bp, 13 predicted proteins | sample 1961741 | NCBI WGS metagenome assembly ULXY01 (sample SAMEA4835851, study PRJEB28245) | human gut metagenome | biome: gut microbiome; material: fecal sample | place: Denmark | collected 2008
AGTGGTTCCGACGGCGGTTCCGGAGGAAGTGACGGCAATCAGGGCGAGAATCCGTTAGGATGAGAATAATTACAAGTTACTAATTATCAATTACCATTTATCAATTACCAATCATCATGAGTGAAGACACAAAGTCAAAATCCGTGTGGGGCATTGTCCTCAAAGTAATCATCACCGTAGCTACCGCCATAGCGGGAGCTTTAGGTCTGGGCGCTTGCAAATAGCCATGCGTACGATTACCCTGCTCATTGTTCATTGCTCGGCCACGCCTCAAGGCGTGACCCTGAGCTTTGAGGATTGCCGCCGCGACCACATCCTCCACCGCGGTTTCCGCGACATCGGCTATCATTTCTATCTGACGCGCGACGGCGAGATTCACCGAGGCCGCCCGTTGGAAAAAACCGGTGCGCATTGCCTCAATCACAACCGCCACTCTATCGGCATCTGCTATGAAGGAGGACTGGATGCTGCAAGTTGTCCTGCCGATACCCGCACACGGGAACAGAAGGCTTCGTTACTGGCACTGTTACGTGAGTTGAAGCGTATCTTTCCACGGGCGCTGATTGTGGGGCACCATGATTTGAATCCGGCGAAAGCTTGTCCGTGTTTCGATGCGGAAAGGGAGTATAGGGGGCTGTAAAAGGCTCCCTTCTTCATTCTACACCCAATTTCATCAACCCCATGCGCACTTCTTTATTGGGGATATCCAGCGTATAAAGATGTGTAAGCGGAGAATAATTCTTTATCGTCACATGCCTTTTGACGCCTATAATTGACAATATCACGCTTTATATCCTCTTCCATCACAGCAACACACCATCTTTCACTACATTATAATAAAATACAGTCTTTCTCTTTGCTGCCTCCCAAGCTTTACGAGTCATCACAATCGGGCTAATAATAGTACCAGTTTCTATTCTGTTTTGCCTCTCCACGTGCCTCAGAACCATAAAGAATTGCAGTAACAATATTCTCTTTTTTGATGACCTCTAACTATTCACGAACTCCCATGCAAATCTCGTTCCTTTCTCCAAATCCTGATTTACTTTCTTTCCCAATATATCTTTCAGATACTTAGGGTGCAAACCGAAGCCCGGACGAACGGAGCGAACGTTCTGCTCTGTAACCACTTCTCCGGCTTTCATATCCTCGGCTACATAGAGCGAACGGGAGAACTCCCTTCCCGACTTCATCTTATCAGTAAGTTCATACGATACTGAGCCGATAGCCGCTTCGGCCATGCGTATATCTTTCACCATTTGGGCAAACTCCTGCTCGTTCATAGAGAATGAGGCATCGGGGCCGCCAATACTACGGTCGATAATAAAATGCTTTTCAATCATGGTTGCACCTTGTGTCACAGCCACTACGGCAGACACACTGCCAATGGTATGATCGGACAAACCGGACTTCACTCCATAGCGCTCGGCTAAATTCTTTATCATGCACAGATTGGCTTCCTCAATGGGGGCAGGATAAGAGGAGGTGCATTTCAACAGCGTAATATCATCATTGCCCGCCGCACGGCAAGTATCTACAGCCAACTGAATGTCTTCTTCAGTGGCAATGCCGGTAGATATCACCATCGGCTTCATCTTCCTGGCGGCATATTCTATCAAAGGAATATCCGTAATTTCAAACGAAGCAATCTTGTAAATGGGGTTGCCCAAGGATTCCAGGAAATCTACCGCAGTTTTATCAAACGGTGATGAAAAACAGACAAGTCCTTCCTCCTTGGCCACACGAAACAGCTCTTCGTGCCACTCCCAAGGGGTATAGGCTTGCTTATAGAGATCGTACAAATATTTCCCATCCCAGATTGTGCCTTGCTTTATCTTAAAATCATCGGCATGGCAGTTCAGGGTTATGGTGTCAGCTGTATAGGTTTGCAGCTTTATGGCATCGGCACCTGCACGCTTGGCGGCTCTAATGGTGTCAGCAGCCACTTGTCTGCTCCCGTTGTGGTTGGCCGAAAGTTCTGCGACTATTATTAATTTGTTCATTTATTTAAATTTTAATACCGTTCCAGACCAGCTCAATCCCACTCCGAACCCTGCAATCATTACACTCATTCCCGATTTGACTATCCCCATATCCATACAATCTTTCAGTCCGATCATCACTGTGGAAGATACCGTATTACCTGTCGTTTCCAAATTTACATAAAATTTATCTTTAGATAATCCACATACTTTACGAATGGTATTAAGCATAAATTTATTAGCTTGGTGAAATACAAAGTAATCTATTCCCTCTTTCTGCATTTCATTTCTTTCGAGAACCAGCCTTAGCAAAGCGGGAACCACCTCCAAAGTAAAGTTAAATACAGCACCTCCATTCATATAAAGATAATCATCATGCCAAACATGTCCTTCATCATCTGTCACAGACAGACCTGTTGCCATCTTCCAACGTGCTGCTCCTGTTTTCAGAATCAAGTGTTCGGCACCGCTGCCGTCAGTTCCCATTCCAAATGCACCTATTTTTGCAAAACCATCCGTAGAAATGAGACATGCAGCCGCTCCATCTCCAAATATCGAACGATTACTTTTGTCTGAAGGATGAAGATATTTGTTATAGGTTTCTGCCGTCAGCAACAATACGTTTCGTGCAATGCCTCCCGCTATCAGTCCTTTGGCTACAGCCAATCCATACACACAACCGGAACATCCCAAATTATAATCGAAAGCGCCCACATCGGTACGCAATCCTAAACGATTCTGAAGAATACAAGCCGTAGAAGGAAAAAAATAATCAGGACTCTGTGTACAAAGAAGAAGAAAATCTACTTCCTTCGGATCAATAGTGTATTCGTCAAATAACCTTCGTGCAGCTCTTTCTGCCATGTCACCGGCCGTTTCATGCTCTCCCGCAAGGTGCCGTGAATGTACGCCTACCTTTTGTGCCACTTTATCCACACTCCATTCCGGAAACTCCCGAACAAGTGCTTCGTTTGTCAAAACCGTTTCAGGCAGATAATACGAGATTGCTTTTATATACGCTCCCATAATTTCAATTTATTACAGTTCATTCGCCCCCCCCGTTAAATCAACACAAGAACCGGTCATCCATGCAGAAGCATCCGAAAGCAAGTAGACTGCCAGATAAGCCACATCTTCGGGGGTACCGTAACGCTTCAAAGGATATTGCAGCTGTGCTGCCCCCAAATCTTCCATAGTAAGACCGCCTTTCAAAATCAAATCGGTTGCAACCATTGCCGGACAAATACAATTCACCCGAATGAGCCTCGGTGCCAGCTCAAGCGCCAAGCATCTGGCATACGATATCAGGGCTCCTTTTGATGCACTGTATATAGCATTTCCGATACTAGGGGATGATGCCGCACGGGAAGCTATAAACACTATCGAAGAGGACTTCTGTATTTTTTTCGCCTTAAGCAAAGCGGCTTGCAACAAGACATTCGATTTGAAATTGATGTTCATTACTTCATCAACATCTTGGGACATAACCATTTTACAAGGAAGTCGCTGGCCTATACCAGCACAATAAACCACCCCGTCCAACAAAGGCAATTGTCCCACAAGAGCCCGAACATCCTCGTCCGATGTAAGGTCGGCTACCAACATCTGACAGCCATTTCCCGAAAGACTGTCAAATATTGAATTAAGACGTTCTTTGTTACGGCCGGTCAGCACTACTTTCGCACCCATTCGGGAACAAGCAATAGAAATGGCCCTGCCTATGCCGGAAGACGCACCTGTCACAAGTATGGTTTTTCCTTGAAGGGAAAAAGGATTATCCACCATATTCATTTGGAGAGCAACAGATTAAACAAATCTTCGATGGTGCCACAAGAACGAATCTCTTTACCCGTCACACTTTTACCATACTCTGTCTTAATAAAGGCTATCACGGACATGGCAGTCAGTGAAGACCATTCTTCCAATTCCTGAAATACGGTATCTGCCTTAAACTCTGACATTTCAGTTTCATCAAATTGATTTGCAAAGTCTTGAACGAATTTTTCTATTCTCATCTTTTACGTATTTTATATAATCGATAACATCAAGTTTATATTTTTCCAAGAAATCCATCGGAGAATAATCATCACAAACCCAATACCTGATCTCCTTTTCATTTTGCCGCAAAGTCTTAAAAGATAAAAACTCGCATCCGAAAAACCTGTCAAGCATAATAGCCTCTGAATTATCCTCATTGACGGCACCATAGAATGTTTTTATCTTAAGAATCTCAAAGAAGAAAAAAAAGCACTCTCTGACAAAGAAAAAACCTTCACCACAAAGGCCGGGAACTAAATAATAGCCCAACTCCGCCTTATCCGATTCTTTATCCACACCGGTGACATTCATTACCCCTATCGGCTCATTTTCATCATATACCAGCCAATAATAACAATCGTCCCGCATACTCAGCCCATCAACAAATTTCAAATGGTCATCCAGCTGTAATACCTCTGAATGATACATCCATTGTCGTACATTTATGTCATTCCGCCAATTTAAAACATTTAGTTTTTCTTCAAAGGACAACTGTACAAAATTTTTAAAACTATATCGGGGAGTCTTATAAATGGTATTCCTATCTATTGATATCATAGTTCATTAAATATGTTTCGATAATTTTGTAAAATAAATGCCATACCATTTACAATCTTTGGCTTTATAGGCAATTTACTACCCGAATCCAATATTGTACTAGAATGTTTATCCAACAGATTCCCCAAAGGGATAATAGAGTCAGACTCTTTCAAATTCATATAGAATTCTTTCTGATTATTTACATACCATCCGGCAGCCACTCCTGACCCACATGCCAATGCTTCCATACAAACCGAACTGGCAGAACAAATCACCAGATCGGAGTCGCAGAAAAGGTCTGCCATTTCTTGTGCCGTAAGGCGCGAACGATAAACAAGGCGACTGTCCTGCACACACGATGAATGAGAGGTGTAAACATCTCCTACTACTGCCGTAATACTGTTCACAGTACAGAATCGAAGTACCTGATTCACAAAATAACCGGTTATATCATGAATGTCACTTCCTCCGAAACATACAGCCACTTTCTCTATCCTATCCGAAGAAATACTTTCCCTTTTTACAGCCTCTAGAAACGGCCTGCGCAACAGTGCCCAGTCAGATCCCAGACAAAGCCGGGTGTAAGGTTCCACGTCGAAAAGTGCAGAATTGGTCTGACCATGGTTAATCACAACATCAGCCACATAGTGCTTATCGTGCATATCGTCAATGCAAACCAGGCGGCAGCCTTTTTGCTTGATGGCACGCTGGTAATCGGTAGTGAAGAAATAATTGTCGAGCACCACGATTTCATCACCTTGTAGATGGGAAAGGAACTCATCATAATGCGCTTCCTCTTGCAAGGGGATGAAAGGACATACCTTCTCCATCTCACTTACCTGATATGAGGTAGGATGGCAAGTAAAGAAGGTACAATCGAAATCGTCCTTCAGCATATCGGCCAAAGCCAGAGTACGGATAAAGTGACCGTAGCCGATGGTAGCGCTTGCGTCGGCACGGAAATAGATTTTTCTCAAGGAAATGAGATAAATTAAAATATTTAGAGTTTGTCTATCTCTTCAATGGATAGTCCGGTAACCCGATGAATGATGTCAAAGGAAACATTCAGTTTTTTCATGTTTCTGGCATTCTCTTTCTTCTCTTCTTGTCTGCCTGCAGCAAGACCTTCCAATCGACCTTCCAATCGACCTTCCAATCTACCTTCCTCCCTGCCTTCCTGCCGGCCTTCCTCCCTGCCTTCCTGCCGGCCTTCCTCCGCTGCCGTGGTCAGGACATCATTCTGAATCATCACGGCATTGATATGCTCGTCATACGCCAATTGTTCGGCACGGTTCATGTTATAATAAATCAGTTTACGACGGGCCTCTTCCAGACCGGGAGCTTTCGTGTCGGGACGGATGACACCGGTTTTCAGATATTCTATCCACTCTTCAAGCGGAGTGACGGCTACCTTATTAAACTCGTTCACCCGGATAAGGAAGTACTCGGGGAATATTTCGGAAGGCAGCTTACGTACGATAGCATTTTTCTCTTTGGTGCTCACTTCGAGGAAGTCCCCCGTGTGAACACCTACGAATGTGTTCTGACCGTGATACAAGTAATCATTCCCCTTGCCGATGTCAAAATAAAGGATACTGACGGAATACACTTTCTTCACTTCCGAGTAAAGGTTTCCCAGTTCGATATGCTCTGTGATGGCTTTTGCTACACCGAAAAGGATACGTTCCAGATAATAAATCTCGCGGGTGTTCTGAACTTCCACAATAATGATTTCGTCCTTACTGTTGCGGGCCTTGATGTCCACACGGTTGAATTTATCGCTTTCACACTGCTGGTTACCCTCGCTTTCCAGTATCTCCACGATATGGATGGATTCGCCCAACAGCACGGTAAGGAAACCTTCGAGAACACCGAAGTTGGCCTTGTTGCGCAGCAATCTTTTCACCGCCCAGTCAAAACGTATATATTTATCTTTCTGTTCCATAACCTTCACCGATAGTTAATTATATGTATATGCAAAGATAACGATAAATATCGAAACTAGAAATATCCAGAATCTTTTTCTACCAGCAAACTCTTTAAAACCATACACGAAGGTTATCTATGAAGCAATCCATACTTCATTTCTGCCAATGTCCAGTCGGTCAGCGTATCGAGGTCCTGCACTTCAAGTTCGGAAAGTACCAACCCGGCTGTGTTCTTCCCCCAAAAAGTCCGGCTCTCCACAAAAGGAGCAGTACGAGAGAAATAGAATTGGCCGGCATCATGATAAATCGGCTCTAAATCTTGGGAACGTGTATTCATGTATTCGGGATAAACCATACCGATTCTCCCGTCCACGATGTGAAGGCTGCGCTGTATGGGATAGGAATAAGCCACACAAGTGAAAACGGAATCTATCTCCGAATTCATTTTCCCATATGCTTCCCGGAGTCTTTCGGGAGTGACGAAAGGAGCCGTTGAGTAAATGCAACAAACCGTTTCGAACTCTCTGCCTTGCTCTTTATACATCTGCAGAACTTCAAGAATGACATCAGCCGTCCCGGCATAGTCATTTGACATCTCGGCACTCCGCATGAAAGGAACTTTGGCACCATATCTGCAAGCGATTGCAGCAATCTCCTCATCATCGGTAGAGACCATTACCTCATCAAAAAGTCCGCTCTGCAAAGCCGCCTCAATGGAATAGGCTATGATGGGCTTACCCATGAAAGGTTTGATATTCTTACGCGGAATACGTTTACTGCCGCCACGGGCAGGAATGATACAGATATTTTTCATCGTTTAGCCTTTATAATTAAATGGGGAGAATACCCGAAAACTATCGAATTATCCGGCACATCCTCATCTTTCACACCAGAATTTGCCCCGATGGTCACATTGTCACCTATCCGGCAGTTACCGATAATAGAAGAATTTGCACACATCCGCACATTTTCACCTAAAACCGGATAAATTCCTTTATTGTTTCCCACCGTGCAATTTTGCCCAAAACTGAATCCTTCACCATATTCAGCCCGTCCCATAACGCTACCGACCGGATGATCCAACGTAAAATAATGAGGAAGATTTACCTCATGATACAAATCACACCCATTCATTATCTTATTCAAATAATACAACTTATCTGCCAATAAACGGTTATCAGTATCTTGAGAAATGGTGTTAGCAAAAAAATAGAGAAAAATTGTATATTGTGCACTTTGATAAGGGTTGAAGTATGTCTCTCCGTCGCATGAGTAATACTTATTTTTCGTACGGGAAAAACAATATTCACAACGAGATATCCCCCCATTTTCATATTTATTAACATCTCATCTTCTTCACTCAAGAAGAAAAAAGAGGAAAGTTGCTGCAAAAGCTGCTTTTCAATAGCTTCAATAGGAATGGAAGTAATCATTGTTTTATATATTCTATAACCTTACCAATTACATACTCCTGTTCCTCCTCCGTCAACGTAGGATACATTGGAAGACTCAGACAATGCTCATAATATTCCTCGACTACAGGCAAATCGCCTTTCCTACTGCCCAACTGCTGATAGTAAGGCATCAGATGGAGCGGAGCATAATGAACCTGCGCATAGACATTGTTCTCGTGCAGATAATTATAAAGGCCCAAGCGGTCAGCTACTTGAATGATATAAAGGTGATAAGCATGATAGACATCGGCAGCATTGAACGGAGTCTTGATGCCATCTATTCCGGAAAACGCTTCATTATAGCGTCTCACGATTTCATGACGGCGGTCAAGACCTGCTTTCGCACGCTCCAGCTGAGAAACACCCAGGGCAGCCTGGAAATCAGTCAGACGGTAATTATACCCCAGTTCCTGCATCTCGTAATACCAGCCGCCATGATGCTCGTGCAACAAGGCAGCATCCTTGATAATGCCGTGAGTGCGATAAAGACAAAGCTTGTCATAGAGCTCCTTGCTGTTGGTGGTCACCATGCCTCCCTCGCCCGTAGCGATATGCTTCACGGGATGGAAAGAGAATACGGCACAGTCGGCAAAACAACCGTTACCACAATGTTGTTTCTTGCCTTTACTGTCCGTGAAATAGCCGCCGGGAGCATGGCAGGCATCTTCGATAATCCACAGGCCGTACTCGTCGGCAAGCTTTCTGAACTCTTCCAGGTTCAAAGGATAGCCGGCAAAATCAACCGGAACAATACCTTTGTAAGTACCGCGGGGAGAAGCCTTAAGCATGGCTTCAAGTTTACGGATATCCATGAGGTAGGTATCCTTGTCAATATCGCAGAACACCACCTCGCCGCCACAATAGCGGATGCAGTTGGCACTGGCAGCAAAGGTCATGGGAGTGACAATCACCTTGTCGCCCGGCTTTACATTCAGTGCGGTAGCTGCAAGATGAAGCCCCGAAGTGGCATTGTTCACCGCTACGGCATATTGCGCACCTACATATCCGGCAAATTTCGTTTCAAATTCCCTGATTTTGGGACCTTGTGTCAGGTAGTCGCTTTTCAGGGTATCGATGACTGCCCGGATATCCTCATCTGTGATATGCTGACGACCGTATGGAATAGGCTTGCTTATCATTTCACCTCGAAATTAGGGTCAACGTATTTCTTTATATTCTCGCGCATAGTCTCTACTGTCTCCCACTCCGTATTGTTGTCACTGCTGTAGTGGAAACCGTCGGGAACGGGCATTGCATTGTGATGTCTGATGAACTCTTCGCGACTGTGCCTGAAAGATACGGAAGGAAGAATGACATAATATCTGCCCAAGTCGATCGTATCAAGAGCATCGGTTACAGTAATCATCTCTTCGTGCAGCTTCTCTCCCGGACGGATGCCCACTTCCACCTGCGGCAGATTGGGCGCAATGGCAGCGGCCACATCCTTGATATGGTAGGAAGGAATCTTAGGGATGAAGATTTCACCACCCAGGTGATGTCCGATGGCATACATGACCAAAGCGACACCGGCTTCCAGCGAAATGTTGAAACGGGTCATGCGCATATCGGTTATGGGAAGTTCCTTCGCCCCGTTGTCGCGCTTGCTGATGAAAAAAGGGATTACGGAACCACGGGAACCCATCACATTGCCATAACGTACTACGGAGAACTTGATGTCCTTGGAACCGCTGATATTGTTGGCGGCAGTAAACAGCTTGTCGGAAGTGAGTTTGGTGGCGCCATAAAGATTGATGGGGGCACAGGCCTTGTCGGTAGAAAGGGCCACCACATGCCGGACCCCGGTGGCAAGAGCAGCCTTTATCACATTTTGCGCACCGTGTACATTGGTTTTGATGCACTCTTCGGGATTGTATTCAGCGGTATCCACCTGCTTGATGGCAGCTGCATGGATAATCACGTCCACTCCTTCGCAAGCCCGCGTCAGACGTTCGAGGTCGCGGACATCACCGATAAAGAAGCGCAATTGCGGATACTTATGACCGGGATATTTCTGCTTCAGTTCAAATTGCTTCAGCTCATCACGGGAGTAAATAATGATTTTCTTTACTTGCGGATAATCACGAAGAATGGTTTCCACAAACTTCTTGCCGAAAGAACCTGTTCCTCCGGTAATCAATACGGATTTGTTGTTAAGCATTATAATGAAAAGTTTTATTCATCGATATATTCCCACGGATAGGGATTGCCTGTCACATCCTGAAACTCATCAACCGCTTCCTGCTGTTCGGGAGTAAGTGATAAGGAATCCCAAGAGGCGATGATGGAACGGCCCTCGTCGGCCAAAGACTCGTCGAACACTTCACCGTAGCAGGCGGTAAGCAGGCGGAGCTTCAGTAAGGAAGCGGGAAGGGCATCGAGCACATCCCAACAACAGTCCAGCACTTTCTGGACATGCCGCTGTTTTTCGCCATGGTCGACAAAAGAGGCGCCGTAACCCATAAGAAGGGCAAGACAGACATTTGCCTGCTCTT
>ULXY01074328.1_pt1 | contig 10421 bp, 5 predicted proteins | sample 1961741 | NCBI WGS metagenome assembly ULXY01 (sample SAMEA4835851, study PRJEB28245) | human gut metagenome | biome: gut microbiome; material: fecal sample | place: Denmark | collected 2008
GCTCGCTCTGCGAGGCCGGGCGTTCTCCCGAGTCGAACGCCTTTTTAACCGATATTATGAATACCGACCGAAAACAGACTGACAGGAATAACCGAAAGCCAAAGATTTCGGGTTATAAATACTCTTTCCGGCTCAACGAGGAGCAGGAGATTCGCTTCCGGCAGATGCTTGCTGCTGCCGGACTGGAGCACAACCGCAGCTGCTTTATCGTCAAAACATCGTCGAGGGAATCAGGGCGATGATCAGCACTCCCGTGTCAAGCAGCAGCAGGAGATCGACCGCCTCAACGCGGAGAATGGCGCCCTGCACGAGCAGATCGGGACGCTGAACCGTGTCAACCGCGAGGAGAAGGCCCGGCATGAGCGGGCCGAACAGCAGCTGCAGGCAAAGCTCGACCGCATCGAACACTGGCTGTCCGACACGCAGGCGCTCATCCGCTGGAGCGAATACTGCCGCGACATGGGTCTCTCGGAGTCGGGCGCCCGCGAGATCATCGCCATGAAACCCCTCTACGTCTCGGGCGAACTCCGCGCACCGGAGTATTCGCGTCGCTTCGATGTCTCGAATACCGAGATCCGCCTGCAACGCGCCCCGAACGGCCCCGGAGGCTTCCAGCTGCTCATCGACTGCCAACCCGCACACGCCTGGTTCCGCCAACGGTATGTGGAGCTCATGACCCGCTTGGGCTACCCCATCCGCCCCGAACGCCCCGTCATCCGACGCCACACCATCAAGCGGTAATAATCTCAATGGGAAAGATTCTACTTTTTCATTGAGATTGCCATGTGAGATTTCGCAATTTATCACTATATTTGCATTATACGCCAATTTAATGCAAATATGGGAAAAGACATCAATAGGCTTAAAGTCGTGCTTGTAGAACAAAAAAAGACAGGCAAATGGCTTGCAGAGCAGCTCGGCAAGGATCCGTCAACCGTATCAAAATGGTGTTCCAATAAAATGCAGCCTTCATTAGAGATTCTTATACAAATTGCAGGCTTATTAGATATTGATGTTCGAGAACTAATTGTAAATACAAAATAGCATGGGAACCAACTTTTTCACAAATGAAAAAGAAAACACCTTACTCGAAAAAATAGAAGGCGTTTTCAAATATCGCAAAGTGCATTTTTTCGATGCGCTTGTTGGTTATTTCCGTGCATCAGGATATTTTCGGATTAGAAAATTCATCCAACAGACACCCAAAATTCGCATTTTAGTAGGAATCAATGTAGACAAGCTTACCTATCAAGCCAATAGGCAAGGTTTATTATTTAATCCATCAGAAGAAAAAACCCAGGAAGAATTCTTTGATGAAATAAAACGGAACATACAAGAAGCAAGATACGACAAAGAAGTCGAAGATGGAATGTACCAGTTCATTGAGGATATCATGACTGGTCGGATCACAATGCGCATCCATCCCAAACAGAATATACATGCCAAAATATATATATTCAGAGAGGAAGTATACCATCCTCACGGCTATGGTTCTGTAATTACAGGTTCCAGTAATTTGACAGAAGCTGGACTGGAGAAGAACTTTGAGTTTAATGTTGAGCTTCGATATGACGATGACATACAATTCGCCACTGAAACATTTGAAAAACTGTGGGCAGAATCTGTGGAGATTGACATTTCACATATTGAAAAAATCAAGAGGGAATCCTATCTAAATCCAGATTTCACTCCATATGAAGTTTATCTCAAATTCTTGCTGGAATATTTCGGAAAAAGCATAGACTTTGATCCAAATTCAATTTCCGATCTACCTAACGGGTACAAAAAACTATCTTACCAGATCGATGCTGTAAATGATGGATACGCCAAAATGATGAAACATAATGGTTTCTTCCTTTCCGACGTCGTCGGATTAGGGAAAACCGTCGTTTCTGCTTTAATTGCAAAAAAGTTTTTCTTTTCAAATGGATTTCCGGCTTATCGCTCGCACACATTAATCATTGTTCCCCCGGCAATGCAGGCCAGTTGGGAAGCAACCTTATCTGAATTTAAATTAGATAATTTCAAGGTTATTACCAACGGCAGTTTACACAAAATCCAGAATCCGGAATTATATGATTTGATAATTGTTGATGAGGCCCATAAATTCAGAAGCGATACGGCCACAATGTATACCGAGCTTCAAAAACTGTGTAAAACGCAAGCCAAGCATTACGATGGAAGTCTTCACGATAAGAAAGTCATTTTAGTATCTGCCACTCCGTTGAATAACAAGCCGGAGGACATAGCAAATCTTGTATATCTTTTCCAAGACTCCAAGGATAGTACTTTGGAAGAAGGAAATTTACAAAAGTTCTTCAGAGAGCAGATTGATCGGTATAACAAATTAAAAAAGCAAAAGAATATTTCGCTTATTGCTGAAGAGATAAAAGCCATTTACGAACGGATCAGGGTAAAAGTTGTCGAGCCGCTAACCGTAAGACGAACTCGCACGGACTTAATGGAAAACGATGCCTACAAACAAGACTTATTAAAGCAGGGCATTCAGTTCCCGGAAGTTAAAGCTCCTTGCAAGATATACTATCAGCTCGATGACAGGTTAGATGATTTATACGACAAAACAATCATGTATTTAAGTGACCAGAATAACGGTCTTCAATATTATCGTTATCAGGCCATAAAATACCTAAAACCAGACAAGAAAAACAAATACAAAAAGGCCGACATGATATCTGTCCAATTGGCGAAGATTATGAAAACTCTCCTCGTCAAGCGAATAGATAGCAGTTTTTATGCCTTCAAGCAATCGCTTAAGCGTTATTACAACGCCAATCAAATAATGCTCAACATGTTCGAAAAAGGGACAATCTACATTGCCCCCAACCTGAAAGTCAATGAACTATTGAGCGAAGATAAAAAGGAGGACCTCATCAAATTAATTGAAGAAGCCAGAGATACAGATCCAACTATTGAAATTTGCACTCCTAATGATTTTGTAGAAGGATTCAAAGATGGGATTGAGGCCGATAACAAAATTCTAAAGGAGCTCGTTAAACTTTGGGATGAAGTAGATTCAGACCCCAAGTTAGACATCTTTATTGACTATCTGAGGACTCGACTGTTTGATAAAGAGATTAACCAAGAAGGGAAGTTGGTCATATTCTCCGAAAGCAAGGAAACGACAAAATACCTGTCAGACTCACTCCGCGAGAATGGGTTTGACCACATATTAACCGTTCAGAGCGACAATCGGGACACACAAATGCCCATTTTATTAGCCAATTTTGATGCCAACTATAAAGGAGAAAAGAAAAACGACTTCAATATTGTCATTTCCACCGAGGTTCTTGCCGAAGGAGTGAATCTTCACAGGGCTAACGTTATTGTCAATTATGACACCCCGTGGAACTCGACAAGACTCATGCAGCGTATCGGCCGAGTCAACCGTATAGGCAGTTATGCAAAGTCGATCTACATTTTCAACTTTTTCCCAACCTCCAAAGTCAATAATGACATCGAGTTGGAGAAAAAAGCAAAGATGAAACTCTTCGCTTTCCATGCAACTTTAGGAGAAGACAGCCAAATCTATTCAACCGACGAAACGCCCGAAAGCTTTGGATTATTCGATAAAAATATAGACGAGGAACGCGATGAGAAACTTCGCTATTTAATGTGGCTAAGGCAACTTAAAGCCGAGAATCCCGACTTGATTAAACACATCAATAAACTTCCGTTAAGGGCTCGCGTAGGACGCAAAAGCAAATTGCTCCCCGGAAGTACCATCGTGTTTATTCGAAACAAAAGACGAGATGCTTTTACATTCATCCGAGCTAACGGAGATGTTGAGGACCTGACATTTCTGGAAGCAGCCAAAGAATTTGAGGCCCAAATCGATGAGAAATCTATTCCATTGCATGCTAAGCACCATGAGCAAGTAGCAACGGCCATTGAAATATTCGCTTCAATGGAAAAAGAGTCGCAAGTTGCCAAACGCAAAGTCAATCCGACTCAAGGCCCGAATGAAAAAAAGGCATTGATCTATCTCGATGGCTTTACAAACATTCCTGATATTTCAGATCAAGAACTTGACTTAATAGAAAAAACCAAGATCGCCATTACAACAGGGAAGTTCCAGCAATTACAACGGGATATTAACAAACTAAGAACTGCCACAAAAAAGACTCCGGTCAAACCGGTCATTTTATTAGAGCAGTTGATAAAAATCATTTCAGCATACCCTTTGGAACACATTCAGGACAATACTGGAGACAAACACTCTCAACAAGGAAAGACTACAGATGAGTTTACTCCGGAGATTATTATTTCTGAAAGTTTCAACATTTAAATAAACGATCATGAATCAGACAGATCTGAAACGCATATTATCAGCCCGATTTAACCTAGATGCCTGGAAACCCATTCTCAATCAGATGTTTCCCCAGGTGGAATATTTCATAAATGGGGCTGATTCCCATACCTCCTCAGCCAAGGAGATTCCCGCCATAAAGAATGGAAGGCAAATCGGCACAGCCCGATTGAGCGATGGCCGCTCGTTGGCTGTCTTTCAGTTTGAGGTTGCTGACAACGTGCACATTGGACGCAATCGCAAAAGTTTGCGTGAAATCGCCGCCCGATATGTAGATCAAAGTCTTATCCATGGGGCCTTGGTATTCTATTATTCAAACCATCAAGACGACTATCGTCTCACGTACATTGCCAAGCAATCATTCTTCAATGAAAATGGAGAACTCATCAAGAAAGAAACAGCCCCGAAAAGATATACATTCCTTTTAGGGATCAACGAACCTTGCACCACAGCGGCAAGTCGAATTCTTGAATTGATTGACAAAAACAACTCTGAATCTGTAACTCTTGCCGACATAACAGAGGCCTTCTCCGTAGAGCGTCTGAACAAAGAGTTTTTCTCCGAATACAAGAAACATTATCAGACATTCCTTGCCACCCTCAGCGACGAAAAACAGAACAGAGATTATGTCAAAAAGTTACTTGGTCGTTTGGTATTCCTTCAATTCCTGCAGAAAAAGGGATGGATGGGGGTACCTGCCACCAATTCGACTTGGGAGGGAGGCAACCGCAATTACCTGCAGGATCTCATAAAAAAATACAAAGGCAATTCGCGCCTGTTAAGTGATATTCTGGAGCCGCTGTTTTTTAACACCCTCAACACGGAACGCCCCAATGATCTCGCCCCTTCAATATTGGGAGAAAACATTCGCATCCCCTATCTGAATGGCGGACTTTTTGAACCGGACGCTATCGATCAGCTTCAAATTGACTTCAGCTACGAGCTGTTTGCAAATCTGGTAGAATTTTTTGGTCAATATAATTTTACAATTGACGAGAATGATCCCGAGGACAGCGAAATCGGTATCGACCCCGAGATGCTCGGCCATATCTTCGAGAACCTTCTGGAAGACAACAAGGACAAGGGAGCATTCTATACGCCCAAGGAGATTGTGCAATACATGTGCCGACAAAGTATTATCCAATACCTGAAGACATATGAGCCCCACGAAGAGTATGCCGAGGCCATCACGCTGCTGATTAATTCGGGTATCGTGAATCCCGTATTGCAGAACAAAGAGATTGCTCGCCGCATCACCAATTTGCTGGAAAAAGTCAAGGTCTGTGATCCGGCCATTGGTTCCGGTGCATTTCCGATGGGAATCATGAGCGTCTTGTTCCATGCCCGCCATGCGCTCCAGGCTTTTGCCGACAGAAAAGGCGACTGGAATGCGGCAGAAGTCAAACGCGATATCATCCAGAACAATATTTACGGCGTCGACATTGAGCAAGGCGCTGTGGATATCGCACGTCTGCGTTTTTGGCTCGCTCTGGTTGTCGATGAGAAAACCCCTCAACCCCTGCCTAACCTTGATTATAAGATCATGTGTGGCAACTCACAAATCTATCGCTATCGCATAGATGTTCCTATCGAGACCGTTTTTGAAGAATATAATCTTGCCGGTCGAGAAAAAGCACGAAAAGATAAAACGGAATGGACCGATTTGACACTTGAAAGCTATCGGGCACTTGTATCCTCGTATACCGAAGAACATGAAGATAAGAAAACTCTCCGGGATAAAATTCTTGAAATAAAGAATTATTTTAAGACGACATTGGCCAAAGGCGATATTCGTAAGCGCAAGGCTATTGAGGCAAAAATTGTCGAATATGAATCTATCCCCTTATTCGGTTCTCGAAAGGCAAATGAGGATCCCCAAGGTTACGCCCTCGCAAAAAGGCAATTGCAACAAGCCAAATCAAAAGAAAACGAGATCCTTAACAATGCAAAATATAAGGATTCCGTCGAATGGCGATTTGAATACCCTCAATTGCTCGATGACAAAGGCGATTTTATCGGCTTCGACATCATCATTGCCAATCCTCCATATATTAAAGAAGGACGTATGTCCAAGGTGTATTTTGAACCTTATAAGGATTCTCCATATTATCAGGGAAAGATGGACATATGGTATCTTTTCGCATGCAACAGCCTGGATTTACTAAATTCCAATGGGATATTATGCTTTATTGCAACCAATAACTGGGTTACGAGTTTTGGAGCCCGCAAATTAAGAAATAAGGTCATTAAAGAGACCTGTATTTGCAATCTTGTCGATTTTGGAGCAGTCATGATGTTTGAAAGCGCAAGCATTCAAACAATGATTATGATATTTCAAAAGGACCGCGTAACAAACGATTATACCTTTGATTATCGTAAAATGACAGCAAATAAAGCGACGGAAAAAGATGCCATAGCTGTCCTGACCAAGAATGCGACAAACGCAGAATACTATACCCCCATCGTTAGGAGAGAGACTCTTGTCGATAAACCCTTCTCATTCAGTAGGAACGGCAACATATTGGAGCAGATTGCAAATGTAGACAACTGCATATATCTGAACAATAAAGAACTTGCCCAAGGGATAGTTTTCCCTCAGGATACTTTAAATAAACGAAATCAAGAAAAATTAGGAAACGATTTTATTGTTGGAGCAGGTATTTATTGTTTAACTACGGATGAATTAACTGCACTAAATCTTAGTTCGAACGAAGAAAAACTAATTAAGCCCTATTATACTACTGACCAGATCAAACAATATTATGTTGATCCCCAAAATACTAAATGGATAATATATACAGATTCTAGTTACAAAAAAGAAAATAGCTTAAATGATTTCCCACATATTAAGACTCATTTAGATAAATATAAATCAATATTTACATCTGACAACAAGCCCTATGGACTGCACAGGGCGAGAGAGAAGCGTTTCTTCATAGGAGAGAAAGTGATAGCTGTAAGAAAATGCCCTCTCAAACCGATTTTTGCCTATTCTGATGGAATAGAATATGTTTCAGCCACATTCTATATCATAAAAACAGATCGAGTGAACCTGAAGTATCTGACAGGATTACTCAATTCTCAGCTGATTAAATATTGGTTGAAAAACAAAGGAAAAATGCAGGGTTCAAATTATCAATTGGACAAAGAACCTTTACAGCAGATTCCCATAGCTGTTCCTTCTGCCGAGACACAAAATCTGATCGCCATATTAATCGACCACATACGATTATTACTCGGTTCTAACGAGAGAGCATATGACCATACGCCAAATTCATTTATAGCCAGACAATTTGAATCGCTTATCAACGGATGTGTATATGAAATATACTTTAAATCACACATGCAAGAGTTGGGGATATCCATTACCGAGCATTTAACTGATTACATCGAAACATTGAAAGAATCTCGAAATAATATCCAAAAGGTTTGGACTACTTATAAGCAACTAGACGACACAAGTATTCTGCATATATTGAATTCATTGGAATCGTTAAGTCCCAATTTCCTTAATCCTATTATCCGAGAATAAGTATGACTGCTATTACCCGATTAGAAATAAATGGCTTCAAAGCCTTTCCCAAAGAATTTGTTCTTGATTTATGCCCGGATGAGCCCAAAAACCTGCTATTATACGGAGAAAATGGGAGCGGCAAATCGTCCATATACTATGCATTACATGTATTGCTGCAAAGTTCGTTCAAAGATGATTTTGGCGCAAAATATTTTAAGGCCGACGATGAGACAAATAACGAATATCTGGTAAACCTTAATCGTATACAAGATGTTAAGGCCAATACATTCTCCCCATATATTAAAATCACTCTTAATAATGGTGAGACATGGCGTTTAGATAGAGATGGTTTGACGTCAGAACATGGAACAAAAATCGAAAATTTTACCTCATTAAACAATGAGGCAATATTCATCAATCATTCTTACATATCCCGCTGTCGGACTGCTCGAAACTCGGAGGATATCGATCTTTGGGATGTCTTCAATAAAGATATTTTATCATTTTATCGTCCTGAAGGTGCCTCCAATTTTTTGTCCGTTATCTATGATGAAATCGTCGAAGAGGCTAGTGGAATGCCAAACGTAAATAACAAGGCCTTTTCACGAAAAATAGATAAATTTAATGCGCCATTAAAGGATCTTATTGACAAAGCGAACACCAAAATATCGGATATATACAATCAAAATTTTCGATTTCAGGATGATAAAGAGTTAAGTATAGAACTGGTCTATCTGGAAGATGCTGATGCAAATAATATACACCATGAATCTTATTACCTATTTTATGGGACTAAGAGGCACGGAAAAGCAATATCCAAATCTCTGCATAAGCCTAAAATCGGATTATCAATCAAAGAAGGAGGACAGGTCATTCTTAAACCACAGACCTATTTTAACGAAGCGAAATTCACGGCTATAGCCCTTGCCATTCGATTTGCCTGCATACAAGCTCCATCAGGTTTTATCGTATTAGACGATATGCTCATTAGCCTTGATATGAGTAATCGTGCAAAAGTTGTCAAGTTCCTAATAAGTATTTCTGGTAAATACAAAATCTATCTGTTTACACACGATAAGATGTTCTTTGAATATGTCAAACATAAAACCCAAAACTATAAAGATCAATGGTTGTATAAGGAAATATATATGGACGACAATAAATGTCCATATCTTAGACATAGCGATGATTATCTTGAGCAAGTTGCACATTTTATAAAACAGCATGAATATGAAATAGCAGGGAATTGCCTCCGAAAAGCCGCAGAATTATTATGCAAAAATTTTCTACCAAAAAAATGGCAATTCTCAACCGATTACAATCAACTGAATTTGAATGGACTTCTTCAGAATTGTAAAAGGTTCGCTGTTGAAAGCGGTATAGAAGATATTAGCACGTTTAAAGAACTCGATGACTTTCGTAAATTCATTTTAAATCCGTCCAGCCATGACAATTATGATGTTGCCAAATATCGATATGAGGTGGAAGACTGTTTACATACACTACAATCATTTCAAGCTATCGCGGTAAATCCTTTTTTAGAGTATGGAACCAGACTATTTTTTGAATTAAAAACGCCCCCACCCAGTATTGACAACTATAAGTTCGAACTTATATTATGCGACACCTTCAAGACAATAAAACAACCTGATAAAGAACCTGTTATATCAAAAGGCCTGATTAATTATAGAGTTATTCATAATGGAATACCTGGAAAAATGCAATCTGACAATACTACCTTAAAACATTTCTACGATAAAAATTATGATAAATCGGATAAAAGTATGGATCCCAATTATCTAAACAGCATCATAGAAATTAAAACAGGGAAACACCTCCATGATTTCATATAGTCAAGAAAGACTTACAACACCTATCGTATGACAAATGTATGACAAATTCAAACTAAAACCGCGCTATATACATCTACAGCGCGGTTTCTGCGAGATCTGAAGCGGAGGACAGATCAAAAAACTTTTTATCAGATACCGAAGCAAATCACTCCGGGACTTGACATTGGCAAAGGCTGTCCCGAAATTTGCCCGGTCGGAAAATTTTTCGTATCTTGCAGTAGGTTATTTGAAATGCGGTATTTGAGCGCAATTAACTGAAAATTAACAGTTGCTTTTTCGTTACCTATTCTCTAAACAAAAAATGTAACGACTCGATAATTCGAGTCGTTACATCTATTTAATTCTGAACCTTTACGGAGGGGCTTCTATTTGCTTCCGACCATCGCCCTCTGGCTGGAGCATCGAGAGGAACGCCCTCCCGACACCACAAAGGTCGATAGAAATTCAGCCCTTATTAGGGAGTAAAACACAGGCCGATTTACTCACCCTCTTCTTTGGGGAGTTTCAAACCTCCTGCATAAGTCTTGGGATGCCGTTGGTTGAAATCGAAATCTCCATATTGTTTGATATTTCCTTTCAACGCAGAATCACTTACCAAAAATACCTCCTTTCTCGATAGTCGACAAAAATGGATAATGCGAGAAATAAGTAATAGTTTACTGTACGATACGGTACTCCACGTTCTTGGCTCGTAAATCGGGCATGCCGAGGACATCGAACAATACCT